>Ga0075980_126_pt1 | contig 5480 bp, 4 predicted proteins | sample RifGroA2_FD_68056 | JGI IMG/M metagenome (GOLD analysis project Ga0075980, IMG submission 68056) | Parcubacteria bacterium GW2011_GWA2_47_26 | reverse complement strand
TCAGAGGGGAGGTTGTTGATGATTAGAGAGTTGGGAATATATGCGGTGCCTTGAGGAATTGAGTCAGTTAAGAGGAGGTTCGTGGCGGTAGCGCCTCCGGAGTTTTGAAGAGTGAGCTTGTAAGTCAGAGTATCTTGGGGAAAAACAGTAGAGCCGCCCGCGGTAAAGTTTGGGTTTTGGGCATGGATACTAGATTGCGAAGCAATAAAGGTGGCGGAGAAAGCTATCAAGGCCAGAAGTTTGAGGGTGCCGGTTAAAATGGTGCCGACTAAAGAAAGGCGAGAGAGTGTGTGGAGTTTTTTGTATTTAGAATAGGAGGAGGTGTAGCCGGTTTTGGTTTTGTTGGCCAGGCGTTCAAAAGCTCGAGCGGGCGAGGTTAAAGTGAGAGGAATAATAGAGAAGAAGCCTAGAGGGCCTTTGGTGGAGCCGCTTTGGATATGGATGAGAAAGGCGGAGGACAGGAGAATGGAAAGGGAGAGGGCAAAAGCTAAATTAAATGGCGAGGGTGAGGTGGCCGCCGTAGCTACGGCGGAGGTCGTTTGCGTAATTGCGACTTGCTTATCTAAAACAAGACTGGGTTGAGGGACAGTCACTGTGGTTTCAAATAGGGAAGGAGAGGGTGAGGGTGGAACATATACCGAGGTACCCCGACGGGCTGAAACTATAAAAGTTTGGGTTCCTGAAGTGCCGCCGGTCGGGGGAGGATTGAAAACCGTGATGTCGAGGGTGCCGCCGTTACGGTAATGGTGGTGTCCGAGTCCCCTGCGGTGCCGGAGGAGGGAGAAATGGAGGTGGTGGTCGGGACGGGGTTAGTACCGAATTGGGCGAAGTGTGCACGGGCTTTAACGCCGCCAAGAGAGCCATAAAATCCGCCGCCGGCATAGAGGGTGGAGCCGGCCAGAATTAGGGAGCTCACAAAATCACCAAATTCAGGATCAGGGTCCCAGGAGGTGGCTGTGCTATCATCGGCATTAAGCGCAGCGAGACGGTCGCGTGATACGCCGCCGATAGTTGTGAACTGACCGCCGGCATAGAGGGTGGTGCCGTCTAGGGCAAGGGCGTAAGCAGCATTGTTCGCATTGGGATTCCAACTAGAGGCCATGCCATCAGAAGTATTCAAGGCGGCAATATAATTGCGGGATTGGCCGCCGATACTTGTAAAGTCGCCGCCGGCATAAAGGGTAGTGCCGGAAATTGTAAGAGTGCGGACAGTGCTACTGGCATTGGGATTCCAACTAGAGGCAGTGCCATCCGCGGTATTGAGAGCGGCGATGCGGTTGCGGGTCTGCCCGCCGATCGTGGTAAAGTCGCCGCCGGCATAGAGGGTGGAGCCGGCCAGAGCCAGAGTATTAACCGTGTTATTTGCGTTGGGATTCCAAGAGGTGGCCGTGCCATCGGATACATTCAAGGCGGCGAGATGATTCCGAGTTTGGCCGCCGATCGAGTTAAAAGTGCCGCCGGCATAAAGGGTGGTACCGGATAAAAGTAATGTCATAGGCGTCCCGGTTGCATTAAGATCAAAAGTTGCATTAGGATCAAAACTCGTGGCAGTACCATCAGAGGTATTAAGAGCCGCAAGAGCCTTGCGGGTCTGCCCGCCGATCGTGGTAAAGTCACCGCCAGCATAAAGAGTGGAGCCATCACTGTTCAAAACTAGAGAGTAGACTGTCCCGTTCCCGTTAATATTAGGGTCAAAACTAGTCGCCTCGTTAGTTGCTGGGTTAATTGCGGCTAGACGGTTGCGGGCATAGCTTTTGCCAACAGACCAAGAATCGCCGCCAACATAAAGTATGGTGTCAGAAAGGGCTAGGGCAGTTACACCAATTATTGCGAAGTTCGAGTCATCAAAGGCTAATATATTAATATCCAGACTAGTGGCATTACCGGTGCTAGTTTCTATAGCAGCAAAATTTCTGCGGCTTTGCCCGCCGATGGTCTCGAAGCGGCCGCCGACATAAAGAATGGGGCCGGATAAAACTAAACTATGGATAACTGTGCCGCCCGCCACACCGGGGTTGGGATTCCAAGACGTAGCAGTAGCATCCACAGTACTTAATGCCGCCAGATTATTGCGGGATTGGCCGCCCGATAGTTGTGAACTGGCCGCCAGTATAGAGGGTCGTACCACTTAAGGCCAAGCTATATACCCAACTATCCGCATTGGGGTTCCACGAAGTAGCTAGACCATCGCTAGTATTGAGCGCGGCAATGCGGTTACGGCTCTGGCCGCCGATGGCGGAAAAATCTCCGCCGGCATAAAGGGTGGTGCCAGACAAGGTTAAGGCAAACACTGTCGAGCTAGCATTGGGGTTCCACGAAGTAGCTAGACCATCGCTAGTATTGAGCGCGGCAATGTTGTTACGGCTCTGGCCGCCGATGGCGGTAAAATTGCCGCCAGCGTAAAGGGTGGTGCCATCTAATAATAGGGTAAAGACTTTTGCGTTGACGTCAACACCAAAAGTAGCATTGGGGTTCCACGAAGTAGCTAGACCATCGCTAGTATTGAGCGCGGCAATGCGGTTACGGCTCTGGCCGCCGATGGCGGTAAAATCTCCGCCAACGTAAAGGGTGGATCCTGAAAGAACTAGGGCCCGAACCCGATAATTGGCATTGGGGTTAAAAGCCGAGTCTAAAGTACCGTCGGAATTAATATGAGCTATGCCATTGCGAGTAACACCGCCAACTTGCGTAAAATCTCCGCCAATATACCAACCCCCCGAACCGTCGGGGACGGCGGCAAGTATCATGCCAGTGTAGGGAGCGAAATATGTGCTACCGGGCGCCGCCGGCTCTAGGGGGCCGCCAGCCACAGCGGGGAAGGTTGATACTGCGGCGCCAGTAGTGGTGTTAACTGGTGCACCAAGGCCGGTATGTTCGTAGACCCTGGTAAATTCACCGCCAAGGTATATTGTGCCATCGGGGGCGGTGGTGATTGCTAAAACCCTGCCATTTGTTACGGGCATGGTTGAACTTGGCGTACCGGTAACTTCGGCTACTGCTGGAGGCGGCTTAATTAAAGAAGCAATAAAGCTATTGAAGGCGACGGATATTAAAGCTAAAATGGCGGTCCAAACTATGATTTTTTTCCAAGGTTTGGGCTTTCGTAAAACAGAAAAATACATACGGCGCATAAAACTCGCGTTATCTTTGGTGTTCATTTATTATACCACCAAAATTATTATACCACCAGCGTCGCTTTACATGCTTCTAGTAGTATGATAGACTCAAGACACTTTTATGAATTTTACTACTAAACAACTCCCCAAAAGCACAATTGAGATTACGGTCGAACTTTCTCCCGAAGAAATGCAGGGAGATTTACAAAAAGCTGCTTTGAGATTATCCCAAGAAACGACGGTTCCAGGTTTTCGTCCGGGAAAGGCGCCCTATGATGAAGTTATGTCACGTTTTGGCGCGGCGCGAATTTGGGAAGAAGCGGCGCAGTCGGCCGTACCCCGCATTTTTACACAAATAGTAAAGCAGGATGGCCTCGAAACCATCGGCTCCCCGGCTATTGATGTGGTAAAGCTTGCGCCAGATAATCCTTTTGTTTTTAAAGCCACGGTGGCAGTCTTGCCTAGGATCACCTTGGGGGATTATGCAACAATAAAACTGGAACAAAAACCCATGGAGATTAAAGATACGCAGGTGGATAAGGTGATTGGGGATTTGCGCAAGATGCAGACTAAAGAGGCGGCGGTAGCGCGGGAAATTGGCCGCACAGACAAAGCCCTTGTGGATATGAGCATGTCGCTTGACAGCGTGCCGCTTGAGGGTGGGGCAACCAAAGACCATGCTATTTACATGGACGAGGAATATTATATTCCAGGATTAAAGGAGCAACTGATCGGACTTAAAAAAGGCGACGCAAAAGAATTTCAACTGCAATTTCCCAAAGAGCATTACCAAAAAATGATTGCGGGCAAAGATGTGGACTTTAAGATTACGGTCAAAGATGTATTTGAATTGCAAAGGCCGCCTCTTGATGATGAATTTGCTAAAAAACTGGGGCCGGTCGATATTGCCGGGTTGCGTGTTTTGATTCAAAAAAATCTTCAGGCGGAGGCGGAGCAAAAAGAAGCCGAGCGGCAAGAAATTGAACTGCTGGAAAAAGTTTTGGAGCGTACCAAGTTTAGCGATATTCCGGAGCTGTTGGTAAATGAGGAGACCATTAAAATGCTGCATGAATTTGAAGAGAATGTTGCGCGCCAGGGTATGGATTTTACCGAGTATTTGAAAAAGATTGGCAAAACGCGGGACGAATTGCGTCTGGATTTTGCGCCTGAAGCCGTAAAGCGAGTTAAGGTCGCTCTCGCGGCACGCCAGATTGCTCAAGAAAAAAATATTACTATAGATGATAGCGATGTCGCGGCCGAGGTTACGCGCATGCTTGAATTATACAAAGACCAACCGGGAATGCAGGAGCAAATCAAATCTGAAGCGGCGCGGGAATACTTGCGCGGAGTTTTGCGCAACCGCAAGGTTATAAAATGGCTGCGCGATAATCTAGAGCCTTCGGCAAAATAAGCTAGCGAAAAAGTTCGTAGATAAAGAGCAATACCTCGATTACAATCAAAACTATTATAATAATCTCCAAGCGCTCCGAACGGCGGGTTTGCAGAATTGAAAGGAGCGCTTTTGAATTATCTTGAATAGAATCCAACTTAAACTCCACGGCCCGAAAACGATCGTCCAGCTCGTACATTTTGCGCATGTGCCCAAAAAGTATCTCCAACTCCGGCGAATTCCAAGTAATATCCGGCTTATCCAACAGGGAAAGACGGGAAAGAATTTGCTGTAAAATCAAATTCGTGGTTCCCAAAATTTTAATAAGATCGCTGCCGCGCACGCGCAGCTTGCTTTCACGCTCCAAATTCAAATTAATGCGCTCAAACTTATGCAATACAGTTTCAACCACATTCTCAATATGCTCAACTGCAACTGATTGCGCAAGCACAGTGGCAATCAAAATCAACTTATCCAGAGAAAATTCTTTAATGCGCACCCCATCAAAAGTTACCGCATCAGCCTCATTGCCTATTGATACATTATAATCCTCACGTATCAATTTTGGGATTGAGGCATGCGTGTATTTTCGGAAATTGCTGGCAATTTTTTTCTCGTTTGTAATATTGAAAAATACCAGCGCGCCAAAGGAAAAAACAAAAATATATGATTCTCCTCCGGGCTGAAGCACCACCAGACCGCGTTCTTTCTCCGCAACAGGATAGGGCGGCTTTTTTAAAAGTCGCGCCAAATCCATCCCCCTGCCAATCGCAAAAGCATTGATTGAATATATTTGTGGCATATATTTCTATTGTACCACAATTGACTGCGCACCACGCCACGAAAGCTGATACGCTTGCCGCATCGCGTCAGCAATTGGCAAGTACCCCATTTTTCGGACACTTTTTCTCATTATCCACAGGGTGAATAAGTATACATCTTAATTTATACAACCGTTACCAGCGCGGCTGTTT
>Ga0075980_124_pt1 | contig 8074 bp, 9 predicted proteins | sample RifGroA2_FD_68056 | JGI IMG/M metagenome (GOLD analysis project Ga0075980, IMG submission 68056) | Parcubacteria bacterium GW2011_GWA2_47_26 | reverse complement strand
AACCCCTCATATTACCAGATTTTTCAAGGTTCTGCTCGGTGTCATTTTCTCATGACAGAACCAGTACCCCTTTGGTGTCATTTTAGATGATTGAATACGCCACCTTGCCAAAAAAAATGGCCTATGTTACACTATCGCCGTACAAAACACCTATAAAAGACTACATTATGAAGAAAGACATCCATCCACCATACTACCCCGAAGCTAAAATTATTTGTGCTTGCGGGGCTAGTTATACCACTGGATCCACTCTCCCCGAGATCCATGTGGAAATTTGTAGCGCCTGCCATCCATTTTTTACTGGTAAACAAAAACTGGTAGATACTGCCCGGCGTGTTGAAAAATTCCAAGAACGCGCTGCTAAAAAAACTACCCTTACTCCGCGTAAAGGCAAGGCTGAAAAACGCACTGCTAAACAAGCCGCGCGCAAACTCAAACTGGAGGAAAAGTAAAATGATACTAAGGTCATTCTGATGAGTCCCGCAGGCGCGGGACGACGAAGAATCTCCCACGTATGTGGGCTCGCATTCGCGAGAGATCCTTCACTGCGTTCAGGATGGCACTCGAGGTATCATTTTTGTTTATGATTGAGAATATCAAAAAATTTAAAGACCGCGCTCAAGAGCTGGAAAACCTATTGGCTTCACCAGAAGTTCTTGCTGATCCAGAAAAATTGCGCAGCCTACATCGCGAGTACGCCGAGATTAAAGAAATTCTGGAACTGGCTAATAAACTTGATAATATCCAAAAAGCGATAAGCGAGACTGAACACGCCCTTAAAGATGGACAGGATCCCGAACTCAAAGAAATTGCCGAGCAAGAATATACAAAACTCGTAACTCAAAAAACCGAGCTCACCACAAAATTAAAAGAATTGATCAGTCCCGCTGACCCTCTGGACAAAAGGAGCGTAATTGTGGAAATTCGCGCTGGAACTGGCGGTGAAGAAGCCGCACTTTTTGCCGCGGAACTTTTTCGCATGTATTCACGCTTTGCCGAGCGGCAAGGCTGGAATGTCCGCCTAGCCTCTTCAAGCCGAACCGACCTCGGCGGTTTTAAAGAAATCGTTTTTTCAATTGAGGGACGCGGCGGCTGGCGGATCTTAAAATACGAAAGCGGCGTGCATCGCGTTCAGCGTATCCCCGAGACTGAAAAATCCGGGCGCATCCATACCTCAACCGCTACCGTAGCTGTACTGCCCGAAGCTGAAGAAGTTGATGTAAAACTGGACCCGAAAGATTTGAAAATTGAAACCTCAACTGCGGGCGGGCATGGCGGCCAATCAGTCAACACCACCTACTCTGCGATCCGCATTACCCATATTCCAACCGGGCTTATGGTTTCCTGCCAAAACGAGCGTAGTCAGCAGCAAAATCGCGCGCAAGCTCTACAAATTTTGCGCAGTCGTCTTTTTACTCAAGAACAAGAGCGTCAACGCTCTGCCCGAGCGGCGCAACGCAAAGAGCAGATAGGCACCGGGGAACGGGCGGAAAAAATCCGCACTTACAATTTTCCTCAAGACCGCGTTACCGACCACCGCGCCAAAGAATCATGGCACAATCTTCCGGAAATTTTAGACGGAAATATTGCAATGATTCTTGAACATCTGCAAAAAACGTACTCGCCCTAATTAGATTGCACGGATAAATAGAAATGGGCAAAAACGGGGGGCGTCCCCCCTTTTTTCGCTATTGACTGGGAAATGGTTGATTTTTGTCCATACAGCGTTATGGACAAAAGTTTATTGCCATATTATACTGTATTTAAAGCCAAAACACCACAAGTTAGTTTATCAGTAGTTATACGCAATTTTGCCAAACAAATAATTGAAAATATTTTGAATTGAGTCCTTTTGAAATTTTTTTGGAAATGAAGAAGCCCCGTGCCAGATTGTTCCGAAGAACTTTCTGACACGGGGCACGCGACCGGCTCGACCTTGTGGATCCCTTGTCCTCTGTAGTTCCATCGCACGAAGAGCTTCGGCATCGCAGCCTCCTCCTTTCAACTGTCGGCCCACCATGATCCGACTCATCATTTAAGCATACCAAGCAAAAAAAGTCAAGCGTGTGTCGCCGAAAAATTTCAAAAGGGCTCGAATAATAAGGTAATTATTTGTTTGGCAAAACAACGTATAACACCGAGTATGCGGTTCGGAAAATAGCGATGAATTTGAAACTCTTAATAAGGTATCGCCATTTTCCTCACCCAAACCGCGCTTATTGAAATTGAGGACTAAACCTGATAAAATAAGGTTATCTGAAAGCGTAAGTTTGTGCTAAAAACAACGGCGCGCCTTCGCATACTCGGAAACGTTGGGCGGGAATCGCTCCCTCGCCGTCCCCTCCCCCGACTGCGGTCGGGAGAGGGGACGGCTCGGTTCCACCTCTCTATTTCCACATGCCATTCGGTTCTGTGGCACCGGCATACTCGGCGGACAGGCTGCTCCCCCCAAGGCATGTGCCACCCGCCCTGCCGCGTCAGGCTCTTCCCGTTTCCTTTCTTGACCCTTCTGATTCCCGCCCAATGGGCAATTTTAGTCAACAAATAATTTGAAATTCGAATTGTGCCATTTTGAAATTTCTTTTGAAAATAAAAAAAGGCCACGTGCAAAGATATTATTCCACACATGACCCAAATGTTGCCGACCGCTTTGCCGTTTTACAAATGTTCACACGCCTCCTCGTTAACAAAGTCAAGCTAACCGACCGAAAAATTTCATCAAATATACGCTATAGAAAAAGGGAACGTCCCATTTTCCTTACTTCACTAAAAGTGTGCAATAACACACGGTCGTGAACTATTGCACGTTTTTGAAATCTTCGTCTAGTTACTACCCTATCAACCTCTCAAAAGAAAGGCCTTCCATTTCTCTTATGCTCTGACCCTCTGGTGCGCGAAAAAAATCGTCAATTGGATCGCGCGCTCAAGACTACTTCATCCCCTATCTTGATTCCCTTCCTCTGCACAAAATTCGCATTAACTTCTAGCACGGCGTTGACCAACTCTTTTGGCTGAATCCGCACAGGCTGATCATCGCCAACCGGATATGGCACATTTTCAGTTATATCAACAACTCTACCGTCGCGTATCCAAATAAAATCTAGTGGAAATCGCATGTCTTTCATCCACATCATATAAATGCTGGGATTGGAAAAAACAAAAAGCATGCCTTGATTTCGCGGCAAAGACGGACGCCCCGAAAGCCCGCGTTGCTGTTTCCCTACTGTGTCCGCAATATCAACTTCAATTTTTGTATTGCCAATCGTCATCTCGGCTAATCGCGGACGAAATGCTGTCAGGCGCACATAAATTAGAGCCAAAAACATCACCCCAAGAGCTATGGGAATAATTTTTTTCATCCCGTTAGAAGCAGGTCCCGTTAGAAGTGCCCAGAATATTGGACACTTCCCATGCTCCTGATTGATTACCCATTAGAATAACACTTCTAACGGGACAGGTCGCGGTCGTGCTACCCTGCTGGTTATTATTATATTTGATGAAATTGATCTTTTGCATATCTATCATGCGTTGAAAATAACGCGACCGCGGCTTCTAACGGGATCATGTTTTGACTACTTTAATGCCGCCTTTAATTGTTTGGCCATGTTCGTAGCTTCCCAAGGCAAATTAATGTCTAGTCGGCCAAAATGACCATAGGAGGCGGTTTGTTCATAGATCGGCCGCTCCAAATTCAATCTCCGAATAATATCCGCGGGTTTAAGCGGAAACAATTCTTCCACCGCTTTTTCCAAACGCTCATCGCTTACTTTTCCAGTGCCATAAGTATCTACCATCACGGAAACCGGTTTAGCTACGCCAATGACATAGGCCAATTGCACCAAACATTTACTTGCAAGCTTAGCAGCTACAATATTTTTGGCAATGTAGCGCGCCGCGTACGCCGCACTACGATCCACTTTGGTAACGCACTTTCCGGAAAACGCTCCGCCGCCATGTGGCGCATAACCCCCATAGGTATCTACGATGATCTTCCGGCCCGTCAGCCCGGCATCTGCTGGTGGTCCGCCCAGTAAAAATATGCCGGTGGCATTAATAAAAATCCGCACATTCTTGTTAAACCATTTCCCCAACACCGGCTTGATAACATACTGCGTAATATCACTGCGTAACTGCTCTGTTGTTACCTCTGCGGAATGATGGGCAGCAATAACTACTGTTGTGATCCGTTTAGGCTTGCCATTGCTGTATTCCACGCTAACTTGCGACTTGCCATCTGGCCGCAAATAAGGCAACTTTTTATTCTTGCGTACCTCCGCAAGCTTGCGAGTCAAACGATGCGCTAATGAAATTGGCAGCGGCATTAGTTCTTTGGTCTCATCACAGGCAAAACCAAACATCAAACCCTGATCTCCTGCTCCTTGTTCTTTAAACTCCCCCTTTCCTTCATCCACGCCTTGCGCAATATCCGGCGACTGTTCATGCAAAGTGGAAACCACACCCACATCAGAATAACAAAACCCGTATTCTGGTTTATCATAACCAATTTTCTTGATTGTACGGCGTACCACCTTTTGAATATCCACATACGCTTTGGTGCGCGCCTCTCCGCCTACTAGCACTAAACCCGTAGTGGCAAAACATTCAATACCTGCATGGCTTTTTTTATCTTGGCGCAGCATTTCATCGTAAATGGCATCTGAAATTTGATCGCACACTTTATCCGGATGGCCTTCAGTAACGGATTCAGAAGTAAATAATTTAAGATTATTTTGTTTTGCTTTAGACATAGCTTTGGGCATATATGTAATTTAAGTTAATCTAACTTAAGTTATAGGTTATACATTATCCACACTGTTCGAAAAATTATATCAATTTTATCACAACTTTTTAACTTGCGCCACAAATTGCGTCCCTCTATCAAATTCGTTCTTAAAAAGCCCGAAAGACGCCGCGGCCGGAGAGAGCAAGACAATATCGCCCTCTTGTACATGTTTCGCAGTAATGTGGACGGCTTCACGCATACTCCCCACGACCTTAGCGTCTAGCGAATAGCGTCTAGCGTTTAGTGCTTTTTGAAATTTTGCGGTGGCAGAACCTTTCAATAATACTACTGCTTTACAATATGCCTTGACATACTTTGCTAATTCTTCATATGCAAGTCTTTTGTCAGCGCCTCCTGCGATAAGAACAATACATTGCCGATCCCTAGACCTTAGACGCTCGACGCTGGCCCCTAACGTTTTGAGTGCCGCAATCGTCGCGTCCGGAGTCGTTGCCGTAGTATCATTGTAATATGACACACCGTGAACTTTGCGTACCAGTTCCAGACGATTTGGCAAGCCCCGAAAAGTTTTAAGTACCTGCGCTATGTCGCGCCGCCCTACTCCCGCGGCTTCGGCCGCAACTGCCGCGGCAAGCGCGTTGGCGCGATTATGCTCACCGGGAATTTGTAAATCCTCAAGCGGAACCCAGCGCGGTAAACGCTTCTCGGCTGAAAACCAAAGCACCTTGCCGCGCGCTTTCTTTGCCATGACGCGCGTCACGGCGTTGTCATAATTCAAAACCAATATATCCTTTGTTTCCTGAAATCTAAACACGTTTTCTTTATCTTCAATATATTCCCGCGTACTCCGATACTTGTCCAGGTGATCGTTCATAATATTGGTCACCACCGCCACATTTGGACTTTTTTTAACACCCGGAAAATGATGCAGAAGCCAGCTTGAAAGCTCGGCCACAATCGGCTCACCCTTGTATTCGTTGATAAACGAGAGGGGTGACACGCCTAAATTGCCCGACACTCTCACAGTCGTGCGACTGGGAGAGTGATAATGTTTTTTTAGCATTTCGTAGATCAATGCTGTGGTTGTGCTTTTACCGCGCGTGCCAGTAACGCCTACAAATAGCTTTGGCGTATGTTGCGATAAAAAAATACTCCAATCATTAACAATTGGAATTTTATGCCTCGCCGCAAGCCGCAAATATGGTGAGGTCGCCGGCACTGACGGATTCTGAAAAACCAAATCTGTATTTTTAAAATCCTCTTCCCGATGCTTGCCAAACACAAATCGTAGGGTGGGGGCTTGTCCCATACCGCGGCGGGGCACAAGGCCCCACCCTACACCTTTTGTGCGTGGAAGTCTCCCATAATACTTCACCAGCCCCTGCACACTTTCCTCCAACTCCTTAGCACTCCTCAAATCCGTTACCGTCACAACCGCGCCTTGCCGCAAAAAAAATTTAACCGCCTCAATGCCGGTTCCCTGCTTATACAACCCCAAACCCATTACTGTCACTCGTTTACCTTGATATATACTAGGATTATTGAGTGTGAACATGTTTCAAATGTGCCCCGCGCGTTATAAATACCTTGCGATTAAAACGCACTTCTGTCATGGCCTTAAGAATCTGCCAAGACATCTTGAAATATTCTTTCAGCCCGCCCCAAAATCCAAACTTCTGCATCTTGCGCACGATTTTTATCCCGTGCATCGGCACAGTGCCGTACGACAGCTTATTGGCGCGGCAATAATAATTTAACGCGCTCTCGGCCTTGAATCCTTTTAAAAAATAATCCGGGATATCCGTAAATACCTTGCGCAACATGGCCCGCTCGCCCCCAATCAAAGGCAAAAATTGGGAAAGCCACATTAAAAATCTTCCGCGATCCCGCAAGCCAACAACCATTGCGTACTTCCCTTCAAGCACTGGTTTTACAACACCATCAATGTGTTTAACGGTAAACCCATTCAAATCCGCATCGGCAAAAAATAAAACCGGCGAATCAGTATGGGTAACGCCGTGCGACATTGCTGACCCCTTGCCATGCCGCCAAGGTAACTCGTGTACAAGATCTGCCCCGGCCTCGCGCGCTGCTTCCGCAGTTCGATCTCGCGAACCGTCCGATATAACAATCACCTCACCGATAAACGGCGACTTCTTAAGCACGCGCACAACCCCGCCAATAGTTTTTTCTTCATTGAAAGCTGGAACAATAGCGGCGACTTTCATAATTGAGAGCAAATTAAGCCAATAGGCAGATTAGGCAGAATAAGCAATTGACTCAGTACTTACTCTGCCTAATCTGCTTTAATCTGCTTAGTTCTTATTTTAATATCATAAAGCACCTCTTCCACGCGCCTCAAATTCTGCTTGGCCTGATCGTATTTCGTGCGCAAATATCCGGTAAGATCAAATTTAATGAGCTCGCCCACAATCGCCCGCACCGCTTCAGCCAACTGCCCAACCTCTTTTATGCGTCCCTGCGTTGCGCGCTGAACGCACTTGCGCGTTAATTCTCCTGTTAAATCAGAAAGACCCGCTAAATACGAATCAGCATCAACTGGAACAGTCTTTATCTCAACTACCTTGCCAGTGCGCAAAAACTCATAAAACAGTTTTGCCTCCACATATTCCTCAAGCGCGGCGCGATACGCGCCTTCCCACTGTAATCCGTCGTTTTTCTTAAATGCTTTCTCAAGCCCGGCAAAGGTCCGCTCCACTCCTTGCAAAAGCCGCCCCGCATCTTTATCATCATCGCGATGCAAAGCAAAAATCGCCTGCTTGGATTTTGACAGCGCAGTATTTGACACATTAATAAGCGCGCGCCGCGCCGCCTCGTATGCATCGTATTCCTTTTTTAATCGTGCGAATAGTTTGGGATTCAACATATTAGTTCTATGTAGCGCGGCGCCTTGCCTGCCCGCCGCGCTACGATCTTGCCATTATACCATACCTCGTATTAATATAAAAACACCCGCCGATGAGGCGGGGTGTTTTTTTGCGTAACCTATAATACTCTCGGACCAAAATCAAATCGCACCTCTTTATTCTTTAGGCGGCTCTTCTGTAGCCGCTGGAGGCTGCTTAATTTCAACACCAGCTTGTTTTGCCTTTTCTATCAAATGCCTCGTTATAGCCTCCGTTCCCAATATTCGTTCACTCAACACCTCTCGCTCTTGAAGGAGTTTCCTTTGTATTGCGCTATAAGCTTCTTCCCCCCGCTTAGCCTGACGGGCCTGTTGCCAAACACCGCTTATCCTCACTTCCAATCGCTCCAAACTTGATACAATAGAGATAGGAGTTTAATAAATAATTCTATCTCTCAATATGC
>Ga0075980_119_pt1 | contig 11381 bp, 10 predicted proteins | sample RifGroA2_FD_68056 | JGI IMG/M metagenome (GOLD analysis project Ga0075980, IMG submission 68056) | Parcubacteria bacterium GW2011_GWA2_47_26 | reverse complement strand
TTCGTAGGGCGTACGATTTAGTTTAGAGCCACCACGCGCTTCGCGCGTGCGAAATCATTTATTTTGAAAATAGGTGCGAGCTTGGTAAAATAGAGACACTAGAACAGTTAAATTTAACCCTATGACAGAAAATACATTTGTAACAAAATCCGTACGCAGCAATCCAACACATAACCCACATCCGCGCAGGCGCTCATCTTTAAGGCGGCATCCGCCACGAAGAGTCGGCGGACCAAGTTTGCGTGCGCCTAAAATAGCGCCGGCGCCGGCCACAGCCCCACCCGCCGAAGCTCTACGCCCAATTTTACAAAAAATTGGACTAGCGCGGCGGGAAAGACCAAAAGTTTTAGTCTATGCCCTGGGTGGGCTGGAAGAAATCGGGCGCAACTGCACTGTTTTTGAATGCGGAGACGACATTGTTATTGTTGATCTAGGGTTACAGTTCCCGGAAGAAGACATGCACGGCATTGATTATATTATTCCTAACATCGCTTCTTTACGCGGGAAAGAAAAGAATATTCGCGGACTGATTATTACGCATGGACACATGGACCACGTCGGGGGTATTCCACACCTGCTGGGAAAACTTGGTAATCCTCCCATATTTACTGCGCCACTTTCGGCTGGAATCATACGTGAGCGACGAGATGAATTTCGAAATGCACCAAAACCGAATATCGTACTTGTGAAAACGAAAATGAAAGTCGCGCTCGGCAAGCATTTTGTGTTTGAGCCGTTTCATATCAATCACAATATTACCGATTCGTACGGCGTGGCGCTTCAGACTCCGTATGGCCTCATGCTCCATACCGGAGATTTCAAATTTGATTATACTCCGGTAAATGAAGAGCCGGCCGATCTTGAACATATTCGTTCATTTGGCGATAAGGGGGTGCTCGCGCTTTTTTCCGACTCAACTGACGCGGAATATCCCGGCCATCAGATTTCCGAACAGCAAGTCTTTGCAGAGCTGGAAAAAATATTCGCGTCAAACCCGCAGGGACGCCTTATTTTCGGCACCTTTGCCTCGCTTTTAACGCGTATTCAGCATTTGCTTACTCTTTCGGAAAAATACGGACGCCGGGTCCTTCTTCAAGGCCGCTCAATGCTCATGTATACAGAAATAGCACATGAGCTTGGGTATCTCAAATATAAACAAGGTATTTTTATTGAGGAGAAGGAATTTAATCGTTTGCCGGATAATAAGGTAACGATTATTTGCACCGGGGCGCAGGGGGAAAAAAATGCGCAACTCATGCGTATTGCCAACTCTGAACATCGCCTGATTTCTCTTAAAAAAGGAGACGCGATTATTTTTTCTTCTTCGGTCATCCCCGGCAACGAGCGCACAGTTCAGAGTCTTAAAGACGCACTGATTCGTCACGGCGCGAAAATTTTCCATTATAAATTTATGGACATTCACGCTGGAGGCCATGCAAAACAGGAAGAGTTGAAGCTCATGATGCAGCTCACCCAACCACGCCACTTAATTCCTGTGCACGGCAATCGCTATATGCTCCAAGAGCACGCAGAGCTTGCAAAGAGTACGGGAATGAAGAATGAAAATGTGTTTGTCGCGGATAATGGCCAGATTATGGAATTTGACGAAAAAGGTGGGCGGCTGACTGACCGCTATGTGCCTACGGATTATGTGATGGTTGACGGGCTGGGTGTAGGAGATGTGTCGGAGATTGTGCTTCGCGACAGGCAGCAGCTTGCGGCTGACGGCATGTTTGTGGTGATTGCTACCATTGATAGGCGCACCGGTGCGCTTGTCGGCAGTCCGGATATTATATCGCGCGGCTTTGTATACCTCAAAGAATCCCGCGAATTGATTGAACGGGCGCGCAATTTAGTGCGCAGAATTTTAAAGGATACGGACCCGAAGTCGCCGGCTTTTGAAGACCACTTAAAAAACAAAATCCGCAATGAGGTCGGACAGTTTTTGTATACGGCCACACGGCGAAGACCAATGGTACTGCCGGTGTTAATTGAGGTATAGTTGATGAATTATGCGCGTATTCTCTGGTATCCGACCCTCGGGTCGCCTACATCTTGGCAATTATCTTGGAGCAATCAAGAATTGGGTTGAACTCCAGGAAAAACATGATTGTATTTTTGCCATTGTTGATTACCATGGCATTACTACTCCTTTTGAGCCTGAAACTCTGCGCCAGAATATCAAAGAGGTAGCCTTGGATTATTTGGCCGTGGGGCTTGATCCTAAAAAAGCCGCGCTCATTCAACAGTCGCAGGTGTCCGAGCATGTGGAGCTAGGCTGGATTTTTTCTTCAATTACACCCGTCTCTTGGCTAGAACGCGTCCCTACGTATAAAGAAAAAATTGCCCAGCATCCCGAGTATGTGAATTTGGGATTGCTGGCCTACCCAACGCTCATGGCGGCGGATATTTTGATTTATAAAGCTACGCTCGTGCCGGTCGGCGAGGATCAACTGCCGCATATTGAGCTTGCTAACATGATTGGCAAACGATTTAATCATATGTTTCCTGAACGCCGTCATTCTGAGGGAGCGCAGCGACCGAAGAATCCCGCTCATAAAGTCGCGGGATCCTTCGCTAGCGCTCAGGATGACACCTTCAGTGTCACTTTTCCACCAGTAAAAGCCCTGCTTACCGAGGGGGCGCGCGTTATGTCCTTAAAAGATCCGCGTAAAAAAATGTCCAAAACCCCACCCGTCGCCCACACAGCCCAGATAAAACCACTGGTCCAGCGGGACGGATCGGGGCAGGCAGGAGATGAAGGCTGTGTTTTTTTATCCGATCCTCCAGAGCTGGTGCGGCGCAAAATAAAAACCGCGGTTACGGATTCGGGGCGCGATATCGTTGCCCGTGAAGATAAGCCCGCGCTCATGAACTTGCTCACAATTTATTCCGAGGTCTCACAAACTCCCATTAAAAAACTGGAAAAACAATATGCTGGCAAGGGCTATGCGGAATTTAAGGCCGGCTTGGCCGAGGCTATAGTAAAATTTTTAGAACCTATACAAGCGCGGCGCAAAGAATTGGAAAAGAAAAAGGGATGTGTTGAAGAGGTACTCGCCGCCGGCGCCGCAAGCGCCCGTCCGCTAGCTCAAAAAACTTTGGCGGAAGTAAAAAAGAAAATGGGATTGGGCTTGTAAAAATTTGACGAAAGCGTCAAAATTTGCTATTATTTGAATGCATAAGTTACATAAATGTAACGACGAAACTCTTATATATGGCTAGGGCTCAAGAACAAAATCCAACGGAGATAGAAGTGGAGGTATCTGACGGTATGATAGAGGAATCAAGGGATGTGTTTGAAGAAGAGGCGGAGCGGGCGCTCGGAGGATTAAAACCAACGGAGAACGCCGGCGAAGCGGCGGCGGCAGAGCTAGATGCTGAAGTGCAACGACACCTAGCCGAACTCGCCGCTAGACAACCACGGACTACTAAAGAACCGACGGAATTAGATTTACGAAATCTCAACGATGAGGAAATTGATCGCGCTCTTGAACCACTGCCTAAATTGGATATATGGGCAGGGGCAACTGAAGCTGAAGCGGCTGAAGATTTAACTGGATGGCAAGAGAAAAGAGGTGTTGCTTTAGAGTTGGGCCCACCGGTTGTAACACTAGGCCCCGAGGCGAGACCACCCGAAGGTACCACACCAGAGAAAGCGGAGGAACGCGAAGATCCGCTACTTCAACAAGCTAGAGAGATTACCCGTGCAGCCGGTACATTCCCTATTGTGCGAGTAATAAAAGAATTAGGCCTTGATATTGCCGCCGCTCAAAAAATTAGGAAGAGTCTTGCTCGGGAGGGGTTTATTGATGCTAGAGGCCAAATTATCGCCCTTAAAGGCCAGACCACGGGGAGGCCAACTGGAGCAAAACAGGAGGCAGCAGAGGTTGCGGCTGCACCACCTGAAGCGCCAGCGGAGGTGATTGCTGAAAAACCACTACCGCCAGCACCCGAAGCTGCCGCGCCGGGCACTAGACCAGCAGAGCAACCAGCTCAAGCAGTAGAATTACGACCTGACACTGTGGCGCAATTGCCGCAAGAGGCCCGGCGTAATTATGGTAGTTTACCAACCCGGGAAAAGGGGTGGTTTACGGTTGCGCGCGAGAAAGTGGCAAGATTATTGGGACGCCGAGAACAAGATCCTATTCAAGCCGAGGCGGCCGCCAAGACTTATTTTCAAGAACAGGACCGTTTATTTAACGCGGAAAGCCGGGGACTAGAAGGTCTACAGCGTCGTCATGGAGAAACACAAACTAAGCTTCAAGGATTGGAACAACAGCTAGACCGGATGACCGAAAGAGAAAACGTGGCTGTCGAAGCCGCGCTAGCGGCATTGGCGGGAGTAAAAGGTATTAGCCCCCAACAAATAGAGGACAAGAGGCGTCAGATTGGCGACCAAATACGGGCAAAAGAGGCACGGCTAAGGAGTCAAATTGAAGGACTCCAAGCACTGGTCGCGGATTTGGGTACCAAAATAGAGACGACTGGAAAGGCGCGTAAACGTTTTGAAGAGGCCCGAAAAAAGGCGCGGCAAAAACTTGACGAGGCTGTGGCGCGAGCAGTTAATGATAATCATGGGAATGCCGAACTTGCGAGAGGAGGCATGGAGAAATGTGATAGTAAAATTGAGGAACAGCAAGGTGTAATCCGGGAGTTGGATAGAAAAATTGCTGCTTTGCAAGAGAAAAAGCAGGCTTTGCAAACTGAACATGCCGGGGCCGAAGCCTTGAAAATATTTGATGAACTAATTGCTGAAGCCCAAGGAGAAAAACGTAAAGCCGAAGAGACAATAAAAGCACTGGAGACCGCAAAATCAAGAGGCGATGCGATGATCGGCAGGGTTGAGGTCTCCAATGAAAAACTGGTTGCGGATTTGAGTATAGAGAAAATTAATAAGTTGATCCAAAACCCGGGGACGGAGTGGATTATTCCCCTGCTTTCTCCGGAGAAACTAATGGAGTTGCCCGAGAAAGATCAACGTGCTATTTTAGGGAACGCAGATTATCAGCGCGCACTGTTGCCCAAATTTGATATACCTAAAAATAGTGCGCTATTGGATAAACTCATTGATGATCGTCTTGTGCCCAGCCGTGAGCAGTTGCGGGCCCAAGGAATTCTTAAAAAACCCGAAGCACCGAAAGCGCCGGCCGCAAAAGCTGAAACTGAAACAGGCGGTGTGCCCGAAACTGCGCAGGCTGATTTTTGGCAGACAAAATTAGGAGAACTCGGACGGGAGCGAGGCATAGAACTGCGCCTGCCCACTGCATTAGCCGGGTTAGAATTAACCGGTGGCGAAGCCGCTGACCTAGTCTACGACCAAACCGTGGAAAGGATGGAGCGCTCCATGGCCGGGGCCAAACTAAACGAAACACAAAGAGAGGGCCTGTTAAAGGTTTTGGCGGAACTTCTAAGGGCATTATTCGGTGTAGAAAGCCGCGCCACATCTGTAACTCAAAAAATGCATACGCGACCAGAATCGCGCGTCAAGTTTGGCGCTGTGGCAAAAGATTGGAATGCGTCACATCCAACGCAGAAAATAAAGCCCGAGACCATACTCGCCCAAGGCAGTCGCGACTTATCTCCGGCCGGTGTCAAGGCCAAACTCCTAGAGCAACTCTTACAAGAGCGTGGCGGTAAATTAACCCCTGACGATTTGCGTTCGGTATCAGAATTTGTAGCAAAATTAGAGGGTCCGGCGGCTGAACAACCAACGGTAGCCGCGGCCGCTTAAATCACAAAGCCATTGTATGAAACAAACCTCAATCAATGATCCCGCTACACAAAATATAATTGCCGCGGCTAAAACCGCTATTGCACGCGCTAAAGAGGTAAATAAGGCGTCGGAAGTGCTGATTGCTAAACTTCATAAGGACTATGATGAAATAGAAGCCCGGCATAAGGAAATTGAGCAGCAACTTACGGCGGATGTACAGGGTATTATTCAGCAAATGGATAAGGACACTTTGCAATTCCTTGCGGACATGTCAAGTATGGGAGGGCAGGCCTAGATATCTTGCCTTGGGAAAAAGAGAACGCCTCTAATTTTGTTTTGCAAAATTTAGAAGTGTTCTCTTTTTCCTTGCCAAGTCCTAAACATGGATCTATTTTTTGACTCAATCATTCTGCTGGCGCTTTTGGGCTCGGCTATGCTCGCCCAAACTTTTTTGCGAGACCGAAAACAGCGCGGCACTTGGGAAGCTCGCCACAAGAAAACCGCGCTAACGATTGCGGTGTTCTTGCTTTTGGGATTTGCCACGATATTTTGGGGATCTTTTATTGAGCCGCGTATTTTAACAATCAAGCGAGTCTCCCTTGACTTGCCAAACTATACGCCGAAAAAACCTGTGCGCGTGGCTTTAATTTCGGATGTGCATGTGGGGACTTATAAAAAGAGCGGCTGGCTTAAGCGGGTATCCAAGCGAGTTACAGAATTACAGCCGGACCTAGTGCTTATTGCCGGGGATTTAATTGTAAATCGTCCCGAGCATGCCCAATATCTTTCTGCATTGAGCACACTTGCCGCGCGCTTTCCCACTTATGCGGTGCTGGGCGACCACGACTATCAAGTCGACAAACAGCATGGACAATGGTCAATTAATACAGAAACGGCCAAAACCGTGGCCAAACAATTAGAACAGGCGGGCATCCGAGTAATGACCAATGAGGCTGTATCCATTAAACTAAACAATGCCAGTTTTTGGCTTTTGGGTTTGGACGATTGGCTAGCCAGAAAAACAAACGCGCAGAGAGCCTTCGCACAAACTGATGGACAAGGGCCATTGGTTGTGCTCGTGCACAATCCTGATTTTATTCTTGATCCAGATTCGCGTCGGGCAGATTTTATTGTCTCCGGTAATACGCACGGCGGACAAATTCGTTTGCCTTGGATTGGACCAATTCCAAGTCTACCATCAAAACTGCCGCGCATATACGATGAGGGATTATTTGAGGAACCACGTTATTCTTCGCTCGTCCCGAAAGCTTTCGGGACGAGCGAAGAATCTCCTGCATTTTATAAGGTACGGGATCCCTCGGCTACGCCTCAAAACGACGCTGTGCGTCAACTGTTTATCACTTCGGGCATTTCCGAGTCCGGTCCCCGCGCACGCCTTTTTAATCCTCCAGAGATTGCACTATTGGAATTATATTAAGACTGCTCTATTGTTAACCACCATCGAATTGAATCATCTAAAATGACACCGCGGTTACCTATGACGTTTCCTTAACGCTAATCGTCCCGTGTTTGGCTCGATCGAGCTAAACGCAGGACGTTTTGGGAAGCATATTATGGCACTCTCCGTATACCCAAGTGTACGGTTAGGTGTCATGATTAGATGATTTGACACGCCACCAACCCCACAATCGTTATCTCAAATCCCATAGCAAGTAATATGAGTTGTACCATTTATTGACGATCGCAAATAAATGGTATGAAACTACCGCGCCTCCGCAAATCCCCATTGCATCAGACGACTCATTTCTGCAAAACGCGCCTCATTGCTTGCACTTCCTAATACTACGCCTACCATTTCACTTGTACCTTTACCTGCGGCAAAAACAAGATTGTATCCGCTTTCTTCAATATGCCCGGTTTTGCCGCCAAATGTACGCACGCCGGGCAAATTTAAACTGCGCAGTAGATAATTAGTTGAACGTACTAAACGCGGGATTTTTCCGCGGGGCGCAAGGTAAAAGCGTTCTTGAAGAGACGCCTCGCGAATTTCCGGAAGTGTCAAAGCAATACGCGCCAGCGCGGCGACTTCACGGGCAGTGGAAACATTGCCAGCATCTAAACCCGTGGGATCAGTAAAGCGCGTGCGCTTAAGTCCTAACTCCTGCGCTTTTTTATTCATCTCTTCCACAAATTTACTCTCGCTCCCAAAACTAGAGCGAGCAAGCATTGCCGCCGCGTCATTGGAAGAGGCCACGAGCATTAGATTCCATGCCTCGCGCAAGGACAATTCCTCTCCGGGCACAAGATAATTTATATCGCCGCCGCGCTGGTCTTGTTTTTCAAAAATTACTGGCTGCGACCAGTCCGGCTGTGTTTCTAATGCCACGATGGCGGTCATGAGCTTGGTAATACTCGCTATTGCGTGGGGCACATTTGCATTTTTAGCCGCGATTATCCGGCTGCTAGTAAGGTCGATTAAAAATAAGCTTACCGCGCTAACTTGCGGCACATCGGCAAGCGCTGGTGCGGGCGGCGCGGCGGGCAGCCCATTAGATGCCGGACCAGTAACTGCCGGAGTCGACAAAGCTGTAACAATCGCGGAAAACAAAGCGGCGAGTTTAATAAACATACGGTATTACGATTGTGACGGCTGTTGCACTTGCTGTTGCTGTAATAACGTTGTGATCACTGTCTCGCTATGCAAGGCTTCATAATCTGGCAGCTCTTCAACTTTGCGCAAGCCTAAATGCCGCAGAAAATCCAAGCTTGCCCGATAGAGATTCTCTTTTTTCTTGGAGTCGTATTCCTCATCTACAAGGCCGCGGATCATCAAATTGCGTAGGATCAAACTGCAATTTACTCCGCGGATTATTTCAAGCTGCATTTTGGAAATTGGCCCACGATAAGCGATAACCGTAAGCGCTTCTAGCTGGGGCCGCGTAAGCTCTCCGGAAAACTCGGCTTTAACAAAATCGCTAACCACTGATGCATTTTTGCCAGAGGTGCCCATTTGCCACTCCCGTCCGGTAGAAAATAACTGCACGCCGGCTCCGCTTTGCGCATATTGATCCTGCAATTCTTTAAGGGCGCTTTCAACTTCGGCTTCTTTAACGCCAATCATCTCGGCGATTTTTTTAGCTGTTAAAGGCTTGCCAGCCACAAATAATAAAGACTCTATTTTAGATTTTATCATATTCTATAGACCTCTTGCATAATAATTATTCGTCACGAAATTGTGAGATTTCGAGCGAAAATCGTGAAGCGCGAGGAAGCGTATACGCAGTATACGTTGACGAGCGCTGCACGATTTGCAGCCGAAAGATTGCAATTGCAGTAGGACATATTGTTTTGCAAGAGGTCTTAATCTTCCTGTTTTTTATACTCAATTACTATATCATGGAACAGGCCCTCCTGCTTTACCTCCACAATCTTTTGCTTGCAAAGCTCTAAAAGCGCGAGAAAACTCACAATCATCTCGGTTTTATCTTTGGCTGAACCAACAAAACCGTGGAATGATATTGTAAGCCTTTGAATAATCTCATTTTTCAAATGTTCAATGCGCTCGCCAATAGAGACGGCTTTCATAACCACTTCTTTGGGGACGCGCACAAAAGCAGTGAGCGTCTTTACAATTCCTTGAAATACGTTGTGCAGAGTATCTGTACCGAGCTTGGGCGGCGGACGAAAGATGCGCTCAACCGGCATTTTGTCCCGAAAAAATACAAATTGATTTTTCTGAATTAAGGACTCCACTTGCTTGGAGGCATCGTGATAGAGTTTAAAAATTTTTAGCTGGGATTCCAAAGACACGCCTTCCTCCTCTAAATTTAATTGCGGAAACAGGGCTTGGGATTTAATAAAAATTAGTTTGGAAGCAATGACCAAAAAATCCGCCAGCTCCTCCGGCGGCAACTTGACCTTTTGAATCTGCTGTAAATAGTCTTCGGTAATCTTAGCCAGCGAAACCTTGGTGATATCCAGCTTATCATGCTCAATCAAATCTAGCAGCAAATCCAAAGGGCCTTCAAATTGGTCGAAACTGACATTGTACATGGTGCACTATTGTATCAAATCAGCTCTGCCTTGACAAAGCCCAAATTTAGTGTTAATCTAATCCCGACCCTTGCTCGTGCAAGTGGAGGACGAGATGAAAAACCACTGGACCATCATCTGGGGGTCTTCTGTGCGGGTATGATCTATGCCACCTGCGGATGCGTGCTCTACATGCGGTACATCGCCATCAAAAAAGATACCGTCATCGCGCGATGGCTACACGACATGAAGGCGACGGATAAAGATGACGATGTGCTGGGCTGGTGGCGCTACCCCCTCGCGGTAGTCATGATACTATTTATCGCGAGCTACATCTTGGCTTGGTGGCCGGTGCTTCTGCCCTGGAAAACTATTCTGGCTCGTTCCGGCCGGCGACCGTCCACCCAGTAGCCGGACCACGTCAGCGTTCCTTTTGCCCCGCTCGGGTTTGTCTCGGGCGGGCGTTTCTTTTTATAAAAAAGCGGCTGTGAAGCCGCCGCTGTTTTCCTGGGTTATTTTGTTATTAAACTAATTCTCGCATTGCCGCCGCTTCTTCTGGAGCAACTAGACTATTGCGTTCAAGTACCAGCAGTACTTTGCCATCAAATTTGAAGCATATACGGCGTATATGTTGAGAATGTTTCACAAAGTCGCAGCCAAAATTCTTATCTTGCAGTAGAAATGGTATTCGGCAACAGGCCCTTAAGGGCACCTTTCATCTCTTGCATTTGCTTTCCCAGCGCTTTAGTAATTTCATCTTGTGCGCGCAATACTCGCTTATCAACAACATCAGTTATTTCATCCTTAAATCCAGAAAATTGAGTCTCTACCGCTGGCAATACCACGTCTTCAGTATATTGCCCAAATGCCGGCATCAGGACTTCATCAGTATGAGTCTTTAACTCCTCTTTCATTACAGTTCGTATTTGTTGTATATCTTGTTCCTCGAGCATAGTATTATTTCTTTACCAACTTCTTTTTCTCCAGTGCCCTAATAATATCACGGCCGCATTTAACCCACAACATCACTCCCTATTTTTTCTTCCCATATACCCCTAGTTTGCCACCGGTGGCTTTGAGAAAGTCTTTGGTTTTCATCTCAAGTGAGTCGGTATAATTTCCGGCGCCGGCGATAACTTTTTTTGCGCGTACAAAAGCGCGATCAACCAACACCTCGGTATCTTTATATAAACTGCCAAAAGCTGTAAGCACTCCGGTTTTTATTTTGAAGGCTTTTTTCATGAGCTTTTCCGAGGCAAGTTCAACTTTTCTCGCATTAAGCGCTTTTTTGATTTTGGCAAAATCCACTTGATAAGAAGCGGGCACGATTACAATGATATGGCGCTTCTTGTCGGCTAGGACATGCAAAACCTTGGGAATTTCGTTAAGCTTGGCCTTCATGGTTGCCGCGGCATCGTAAGCCGTATAGACAGTCTTGTGCACAATGGGCTTGTACTTTACCTTGAGCCCGTCTAGATATTTTTTAACATGCGAGGGGACAGTCATATTGATGTAGCTTGTAACCTGTAACTTGTAACACAAGTTGCTTTTGTGTTATATGCTACATGTATGTGGGATCAAAGACTTAATTCTGTTGGTAATTCGTTCTTCGACAAGTAAATTTCGGATGCGCTCTAATCGTTGCCGTAGCCCAGTTAAAGAGTGCCTGGGG
>Ga0075980_123_pt1 | contig 13552 bp, 9 predicted proteins | sample RifGroA2_FD_68056 | JGI IMG/M metagenome (GOLD analysis project Ga0075980, IMG submission 68056) | Parcubacteria bacterium GW2011_GWA2_47_26 | reverse complement strand
CGCTCGCTTCTTTTGGATTTCAAAAACCCTTGGCGGATTCTGGCGGAAACCCCAGTCGCGTCGCTTTGCGACGCTCCGAATTTTGGCGAAAAAACGAATCCTGAAACTTGGCTGGGGGGGTAGGAATCGAACCTACATTCCGTGGTCCAGAGCCACGTATCCTACCATTAGATGACCCCCCAACTCTGCCAGCTTATTTTATATCAGAAATTTGAGCAAAAAACAAGGACGGCTAATTCTCTAAGCCGCCGCCGCTTTACTCAACAACCCTCCCGCCTAGTGTATTCAAAATATCTTCAACCGCATCATCATCCGCAGCAGGCCGGCGCTGTAGTATCACCCCCTGCGCCCGCAAGGGTACATTAAACTGTTCTGACAAAATTTTATCAAGAAGAGCCTGCGTTTTAGGCTCGTTAATCTTATTGCAGTACAGCGGATAGTGGACACCAATTTGAACGATATTTCCATTTACAGCGACCGGCTCGCTTGTATGTAAAATAAACGGCAAAGAATGATTCTCCTTTTGCGCCCCCTTAAGCACCTCCGGCCATTGCGATTTTAACTCGGCAAGAAGAATAGGTGCCTGGGCCTGTGGCATGTCGGGATGGGAACTATCGTTTTCACTTGCATCGGCTGCACTGGTACTTCCTTCGTCCTCCACCTCACCAACGCGCTCCGCAACGGCAGCTCGCGGCAAAAGTGTCGCGGAAACCGAGCGGGCATCGTGTCCGCCTACCCCTCCTATCTCCACCACCGCCAACTCCAGCGGCAATTGTGGAATAATTGCGCCTTTCAAGCCCTGCCGTGCGCGCACAAACATCTCAATAACAAATAAAACCCTTTCAGTTGAGGCTTGGTCCGCAAATTTTTGCAGACGTTCAAGAGTCGGCCCATCAACTGTTGGCGCAATCGCCTCAACACCTCCAGTTTTGATGATTAAGACTTTGCGCAGAAGTTCCAGCAAATCTCCAGTAAATTGACCGAGATCAAAACCATCTTCTAAATAGCGGCTAATAAGCTCCAGCCCCCTTTTTACATTGCCTAGCCAAATCACCTCCATAAAATCCAAGACCGCCGGGGTTGAACTGCGCGGTAAAACTACTGACGCAACATCTTCCGTAATTTCTTTCTCACCAAGCGATAAAAGCTGCTCAAGGATACTTTCCGCATCGCGCACACACCCCTCGGACAAACGCGCCACAGTTTGCAGTACGGGCGTTGCCACCCTGATCTTTTCTTGGCTCGCAATGAATTTTAGACGCTCTACAAGATCTTGCGGCCTGATGCGGTGGAAATCGAAACGTTGACAGCGCGATAAAATCGTTGCCGGCACTTTATGCACCTCGGTTGTCGCTAAAATAAATATAACATGCGCTGGCGGTTCTTCCATGATTTTTAAAAGAGCATTCCAAGCCGAAGTAGAAAGCATGTGTACCTCGTCAATGATAAAAATTTTAGACTTCAACCGCGAGGGGGCAAACTTAGCCGTCTCAATAATTGTTTCACGCACAGTATCAACCCCCGTATATGACGCGGCATCAATCTCAATAACATCTAAAGAACGGCCGGCGGTTATTTCTGCGCAAGCCTCACACGCATTGCATGGCTCACCACCAATCCGTCCTTTGTCTTCCGTCCTCTGTCTTCTGAAACAATTCACCGCCTTAGCTAAAATGCGCGCTAACGAAGTTTTCCCTACGCCGCGCGGACCAGAAAAAAGATAGGCATGCGCAACCCGCCCCTGCAAAACTTCTTGCTCAAGTATGATCTTAACGTGATTCTGATCCGTGATTTCTTTAAATGTTTGAGGACGATATTTTCGATATAAAGCCAACGCCATAAAATCACTTGCTAATAATGTTCTCCACTGCCGCCCATTTAGACGGTGTACTCGCCGGTATTAAAGCGATGGCTTCGTCGCCAGCTTTGCCCTTAAAATAACTTACTGCGGCGTTAAGCACGCGCCAAGAGTATACCCCATCATTAACATGCCAAAACCCATTTTCATCCTGCCCCAATGTTCCAGTCACGCGCTTCTTAACAATAGGGCTTATCTGTTTGTAAATAAACGCCCCGGTTGGAGTAATAGACAGCTTCATCATGTCACCCTCAACAAGCTTGGTCTTTGAAGCATAATTCGGCGGTACCAAATACTGCTTTCCATCAGCGCCAATCATATACTGCCCATCAAATACTCCTTCAATAACCCGACTCCCTTCAGGAACCGCGCGAGGCTGATTTTGTATAAGATGCGCCAAATCTTCTTTAATGGCGTCAAGAAGCACATCAATACTCTCCACATCCTGACGTTCAATAGACACTAAAAGAGTCTCTATTTGCTCTTTTGTCCGGATAAGTATGTTTTTCAATTCCTCAATCCGTTCAGGGGTTTGTCTAGATTCAGCCATGTTACTTTTATTTTAGGAATTTTGTTTTGGAAATCTATCTCTACCTTAGTCATTCCCGCGAAAGCGGAAATCCAGTCAATTCTTTAAGGTTTGTGGACCCCCGCTTCCGCGGGGGTGACAGAAAAAAAGGGTTTCGTAATTCACAGTCTTTATTCAGTATCTCTAGTATTAATGTATTAACACGTGGTCATTAATGAATAATATTGCCTCAATAATATGACCCCTAAATGTTTCCGCGCGATCGCATCCGTTTTCTATGATATGCCACGGCAAAACGATGCGCTTCATCGCGAACCCGTAAAAGTAAATCTTTATAATTCTCCACCACTCTCCCTAATTCCAAATTATCTTTATCAAATATCGGCCGATCCTGTTTTCGATCAAAACCTTTAGCAATGCCTACCAATGGAATTTCCGTGACTAGGTCACCAGCTACTCGTGACCTAGTCACGAACTCTCTGACAGCCGCACGCACAATATTCACCTGCCCCCAACCGCCATCAATTACGATCAAATCTGGTTTTGGCCAAGTTGTTATATTTAAACGTTTAAATCTCCGATCCAACATTTCCCGCATCATTGCCACATCGTTAATCCCCGACACTCCTTTAATTTTAAATCGTTTATAGCCGCTTTTCTCCGGCTCACCATTTTCAAACACCACCATTGATCCAACCGCTGCTCTGCCGCTTATATTAGAGATATCATATCCCTCAATACGTCCGAATATATTAATGACTCCATCTTGTGTCATTCTGAGGCCGAAGGCCAAAGAATCCCGCAACTTGTCTGCGTTGCTCGCATACGCAAGAGATCCCTCACTTCGTTCGGAATGACGGGAAAAGGACTCTTTCGTTATCACTGCCACATCCCTTATATGTTGCAACGCAAATAATTTTCTTTTCAACTTTTCTGCCTCTTCAAAATTTTCTTTCTCCGCTTCCTTTTGCATTTTTAATTTCACATTTTTAATTACTTGCGCCTTTTTTCCTTGAAGCATCAGGATTACATCCCGAATATTTTTCACGTAATCACGCTGGCTGATTTCACTAACACATACACCCGGGCATCGGTCAAGGTGGTAATCAAAACATGGGCGCTTCTGTCCCGACTTACAAGTGCTCCACGGGAACCATTTGCGGATCAAATCTAATGCCGCGCGGATTGCGCTCGCGGAAGTGTAGGGGCCAAAAATTTTCCACACCCCACCTGTCATTCTGAGGGAGCCGCGAGGCGACCGAAGAATCTCGCGCATATGAGAAGTACGCACATTCGTCCCGTTAGAGATCACGGACGCAGTCTGCGTCCTATCTCTAACGGGATTCGTGCGGAATTCTTCACTGCGTTCAGAATGACGATACTGTGTAAGTTCACTCCCCCTGACTAGCACTACCTTAGGCCACTGCTCTTTTGTCACCACCACATATAAAAAACTCTTATCGTCTTTCTCTTTAATATTGTATTGCGGCCTATATTTTCTAATCAAATTAGCCTCTAATATCAAGGCTTCAATAACCGAACCCGTAATCTGATAATCAATTCGCTTTACCTCATGCAACATCTCATCAATGGTGCGACCTATTCTACAATTCGGGCGAAACGTAGAATGCCCATCTGTACCTTTCCAATAGGAAGATACTCGCGACTTCAAATTTGTCGCTTTGCCAATATAGATCACGCGATTATTCTTATCGCGCATCAAATATACCCCGGACGTCTGTGGCAATCCGCGGTTTTTAATTTTAATATTCTTTGGTATGGCCATATCCTATTGAGGTCATCTAAAAACTCGCTTTTCAGGCGAAATTTCAGATTTTTGAGCGAAAACGCCGAAGAGGAATGAAGGCGTAATCGCAGTATTACGACGAATTCCGATGAAGCGTTTGCAGCCGAAAATCTGAAATTGCAGACAAAATGGAGTTGTTAGATGACCTCATTATAATACTGTCCGCAAGTATTGACCGGTATATGATTTTTTATTGCGTGCAACCTCTTCTGGCGTACCTATCGCTACAACCTCGCCGCCTCGATCCCCTCCCTCGGGCCCTAAATCAATAAGATAATCTGCAGATTTAATAACATCCAGATTATGCTCGATAACAAGCACCGTATTACCCGCGCTAACCAGCCTCTGCAAAACCTCAACAAGCTTTCGGACATCCTCATAATGCAGTCCGACAGTCGGCTCATCAAGAATATATAAAATCCGTCCACGTCGGCGTCCTGCGAGCTCCGCGCCAAGTTTAACGCGTTGGGCTTCTCCGCCGGAAAGCGTAGTTGCCGATTGCCCGATTTCCAAATACCCCAAGCCGACTTCACGCAAAACTTTTAGACGATCGTGAATATGCGGAATATCGCGAAAAAAATCATCCGCTTCATCAATCGTCATAGAAAGCACATCAAAAATATTTTTGCCTTTATATAAAACTTCTAATGTCTCGCGATCAAAACGCTTGCCTTTGCATATATCGCACTTAACATACACGGTCGGCAAAAAATGCATCTCTATGGCGATGAGACCATTGCCTTCACAATTCTCACAGCGTCCGCCGCCGCGTTTCGTACTCACATTAAAACTAAAGCGTCCCGCCTTATATCCCCGCATCCGCGATTCCGGCAATGCCGCGAACAAATCGCGTATATGCGTGAATACTCCCGCGTAAGTGGCGGGATTACTGCGCGGAGTGCGTCCAATCGGCGATTGATCAACCTCAACAATGCCATCAAGATATTCCAGGCCGACTATGGCTTTATGCCTCCCCGGAATATGATGGGCCAAATTAAAACGATTGGCCAAAGCTTTATATAAAATATCATTTACAAGCGTAGACTTTCCCGAACCCGAGACACCTGTAACGCATATAAATCGGCGCAAGGGAATTTCTACATCAACCCTCTTAAGATTATTCTCCTGCGCACTGACAACTTTAAGCCGCTCTTTGCTGTTTGTTCGCCTTGTTTGAGGAAGTGCAATGGACTTTTGGCCAGTGAGATATTGCAATGTGAGCGACTCATAACTCCCCCTGCCCCCTCTTATGTTAAGAGGGGTTTCCGATCGATCTCCTCCCCATGGGTTTTGGGGAGGTTGAGAAGGGCTAGGCAACAATTGATCTAATTCTCCACTCGCAACCACATAACCTCCACTCTTCCCTGCTTCCGGTCCCAGATCTACCAAATAATCCGCCGCACGGATTGTTTCAGGATCGTGCTCAACTACAATTACAGTATTGCCAAGATCGCGCAACTCCAGCAAAGTTTTAATAAGCCGCGCATTGTCGCGCTGATGCAATCCGATAGTGGGTTCGTCAAGCACATAAAGCGTGCCTGTCAAACGCGAACCAAGCTGCGAGGCCAGCCTAATGCGTTGAGCTTCTCCGCCGGACAGCGTTCCGGCTTTGCGTTCCAAAGTCAAATAATCCAAGCCCACATCCAGCATAAATTTAATGCGGCTCGTAACTTCACGCAGGACCGGGAAAGCGATTTCAAATTCGGTATCGGTCAATTGTTTGTCATAACTCCCCCTGCCCCCTCTTATGTTAAGAGGGGTTTCCGATCGATCTCCTCCCCGTGGGTTTTGGGGAGGTTGGGAGGGGTTATGCACCGTGAATCCTAAACTATTAAAAAACGCGTGCGCGTCCGCAATATTCATGCCTGTCACTTCTACAATATTGCGTCCACCCACATAAACCTGCAAACTTTCAGGTTTAAGTCGCGCGCCTTTACACACCAAGCAGACCTTTTCCGAAAACAGCGATTCTGTACCAAGACCGTGACAATCTGGACACGCGCCATAAGGACTATTAAATGAAAAAAGTCGCGGTTCAATTTCTGGAAATGAAAATCCATCGTCTGGACACGAAAACTTCGAGGACATGGTGAGCTCCGTAACTCCCCCTTCTCCCCCCGTGTAACCCCTCCTTTCTCCTCCCCTTAATTTAAGGGGAGGTTGGGTGGGGTTATCAAATACGATAGTCACCACATCATGCCCATACTTCAACCCCACCTCAATCGCCTCGGCTAAATGACTACGCAACGCTTTATTGCCTTCTATTGGCCAGCCAACCGGAACTCGGTCAACAACCAATTCAATCGTATGCGCTTTATACCGCGCGAGCACAATCCGCTCCTTTAATTTTTTGAACGCGCCATTCACGCGAACCTCGGAAAAACCCTCATTATACAAATCATAAAGCATCTGATGATATTCGCCCTTTCTGCCGCGGACGATGGGAGCAAGGACAGTTACAGCAACCGGTGTAGCGGCGACCTTTAGGCTGCCATCTGGCGACCTAAAGGTCGCCGCTACGTTCTCGACACTAAAAGCTATACGCTCTATCACTACATTGACCATCTCCTCAACAGTCAGCTTCTGTATGGGCTTTCTGCATTGCACACAATGCGGCCTACCAACCCGCGCAAAAAGCACCCTCAAATAATCATATATCTCCGTAATCGTCGCCACAGTTGAGCGCGGATTTGCGCTATGCGCTTTTTGATCAATGGAAATAGCTGGCGAAAGCCCTTCAATCTCATCCACATCCGGCTTATCCATCTGTCCCAAAAATTGCCGCGCATAGGCCGAGAGCGACTCCACATAACGCCTTTGCCCCTCGGCAAAAATCGTATCAAACGCCAAAGACGACTTCCCTGATCCCGAAAGCCCGGTGAAAACAATTAACTTATTCCGCGGGAGCTCAAGAGAAATATTTTTTAGATTATGTTCTCTTGCTCCGCGTATAACAATTTTATCTTGCATAGACAATATGTCATCCCCGCGAACGCGTGGATCCAGTCCAAAGTTGTGGATTCCCGTTTACACGGGAATGACATTATTTAGTTGTCATCCAGTCAACACCAATCCTTCGATAGATCATTCCATTTTGGATTCATCTTTTCTATCAATTCAAGTTTCCGTGCACGGTTCCACTTCTTCAACTGCTTTTCCCGAGTCAGTGCCGTATTCACATCATTTGTAGTTTCATAATATACGAGACTATGTACCTTGTATTCTTTAGTGAAGCCTAAAACGCCGCCGGATTTATGCTCATATAATCTTTTGGTGAGATTACTGGTAACACCAATATATAATGTACCGTTCCGTTTACTTGCAAGAATGTACACGTAGTAGGTTTTCTCGTGATGCATAGGACTCTGGATTCCCGATTCCGGTCGGGAATGACATTGTTATTTTTGTTTCTTCCTCAATACTTTTATCTCATCCCTCAACACCGCCGCAAGCTCAAATTGTAAAAGCCCAGCCGCCTCTTTCATCTGCTTTTCCTTGTCCCGGATTAACTCTTCAATACTGCCGCCTTTAACAATTGCCGTTTCTAACTCCAGTGCTTTTTTGGCGACCTCCTCCTCTTTGCGGCGCACAATGCCCTCGGTAATATCCTTAATCGCTTTCTTAATTGTCCGCGGAGTAATGCCATGCGTTTTGTTATACGCAAGCTGAAGCTTGCGCCTACGATTAGTTTCACGCATCGCGCGGATGATTGATCCAGTCATTTGGTCGGCATACAGCACCACCTGCCCATGCACATTGCGCGCGGCCCGGCCAATAGTTTGAATGAGCGAGGTTTCCGAGCGCAAAAATCCTTCTTTGTCCGCATCCAAAATTGTCACCAGCGATACCTCGGGCAAATCCAGACCTTCGCGAAGCAAATTTACGCCAACCAACACATCAAACTTCCCGCGTCGAAAATCTGAAAGGATACCAATGCGATCAAGGGTATTTATATCTGAGTGCAAGTATACTGCGATTGGGGCTTGTATGGCCGGGGCTTGTCCCCGGCCGCGGCGGGGCACAAGGCCCCGCCCTACATTATCATTCAGATAATCAGTTAAATCTTCTGCCATTTTCTTGGTCAGCGTTGTTACCATCACGCGCTCATTCTTTTTCACGCGATCTTTAATGCGCTCCATTACGTCTTCCACCTGGGATTTACCCTCACCCTCCCCTCTCCCTAAGGGAGAAGACGTCCGAAGGACAGGTGAGGGGGTTATCGGGCACACAATTATTTCCGGATCAACTAATCCAGTTGGCCGAATAATCTGCTCCACTACATGACTGCCACTGTGCTTTAGTTCATATTGTGCTGGCGTCGCGCTTGTATAAATCATTTGAGGCATGCGCTCTTCAAATTCGTTAAACTTAAGCGGCCGGTTATCAATTGCGCTGGGCAGACGAAACCCATACTCTATAAGCGTTCGTTTGCGCGACCGATCGCCCTCGTACATACCCTGCAGCTGCGGCACTGTCACATGCGACTCATCAATAATCAAAAGCCAATCCGACATTTTGTAATTCTGAGCCAAAGGCGAAGAATCCCGTCCATGCCGAAAATCGCGAGATCCTTCACTGCGTTCAGGATGACGGCGATGGGAAAAATAATCAAGCAGTGTGCGCGGCGGCTCGCCCGGAGTACGGCCATCAAAATGCCGAGAATAATTCTCAATGCCATGGCAAAACCCTACTTGCTGAACCATCTCTAAATCAAATTTTGTCCGCCGTTCCAACCGCTCTGCCTCCAAAAGCTTTCCGGTTTTATTAAAATAATCCAAGCGATCTTTAAGCTCCGCGCGGATTGTCTTCACTGCGCGCTGTACTTCTGGCGCCTCGCTAACAAAATGCTTGGTCGGAAAAATCCAGGCATACGCAGCTTCCTCCCGCATCTTACGGGACACCGGATCAATAATCAAAATTTGCTCTACCCTTTGCTGGGGCATGCTAATGCGATAAATCAACTCCTGATTTGATGGCATGATCTCAAAAGTTTCACCCCGCATCCGAAAAGTCCCCCGTTTTATCTCGCTCTGTGTCCGGCTATACTGCATGTCCACCAAATTCTTAAGCAAATCCGTGCGCGTAATAATCTGTCCGCGCTCAATCTTCATGGACAGTTTCTCATAAGCCTCTGGCGAACCAATATTGTAAATGCACGACACCGAAGCCACGATAATAACATCCTGCCGCGTCAAAAGCGCTTGCGTAGCCGCGTGCCGCAATCGATCAATCTCTTCATTAATCATGGCTTCTTTCTCAATATAGGTATCGGTACGCGGCAAATACGCCTCGGGCTGGTAATAATCATAATACGAAACAAAATACTCCACCGCGTTATGCGGAAAAAACTCACGGTATTCATTGCAAAGCTGTGCCGCAAGAGTTTTGTTATGCGCAATAACAAGAGTCGGCCTCTGGATTTTTTCAATCACATTAGCCGCCGTAAATGTTTTGCCCGATCCCGTAACACCCAAAAGCGTCTGGTGCTTATCGCCGCGCCGCAACCCAGACACCAATTGCTCAATGGCCCTAGGTTGGTCACCACTCGGTTTAAATTTGTTGCGTAATTTAAATCGCATATTTATAACATAACCGAAACACCCCCGAGAAGCGCACTCCACTAGGGGTTTCTTACTTTGGGACTTTATCACTCCACCGGACAGTAGTCAATAATCGATCTATTCAAATCTCACCGGCACCGTCACTTTATTAATCTCACTTCCATCTTTAGCCGACAACTCAAAAACCTCTAATGTACCAGCTCTTGCTCTAGGCTTTTCAAAAATAAGCTCCGCCCGATATGGCCCATACAAACCCGCATCCGGTGCGTTTGCTGTTGTAAATGTTTTAACCAACTCCTCCCCCTTGTCATCTTTGAGCCGTAAAACCACATCGCTTTCAAAAGTCCGCGCTAAACCCTCAACAATTAGCGGACTCGTGACTAAACTGTCGGGCTGTGGCATACGCACGGAAATGTTTTCTCCCTCCGACCAAATTTCTGGCGGCGCCTGCGCTTCAAGATCAGTATTGACTATTGCCGCGCTAGGATTTTGGTTAGGCTGAACTGTTGTAACAACCAACTCTATTGGTTTTCTTATATTAAATACATTCGCCACTATAATGCCCCCTATAAATCCAACTCCCAAACAAAAGATCAGCCATTTCCATGGCCCGCCCCTCTTAGCCGGTCGAAACGCATGAGCTGAATACGAACGCAGTGTCATATTAAAATTTCTTTTATTAAGTAGACCTGTTGCTTAATAATTTTTGTAGCGAAATTATTACTCGAAATAGCTCTGCTATTCCTGCGTATTTTCAACTTCGTCTCGCTCGTATTTTGAAAGAACTATCTCAAAAGCATATTCGGCAACAGTCCCATATACGGCGTATATGTTGAGAAACTTTGGCAAAGCCGCAGCCAAAATATGGGAATTACAGCCAAAAGGTTATTAAGCAACAGGTCTAGTGTACTACGCTGATTGCACAATCACAAGCAAACAAAAAAGTGACCACTCGGTCACTATCCCTTCCCCCTTCAAAGAACGTTACGCCGGAATCGCTCCGTAGTTTCGACGCAAAGGCTTATCTCTCCTTGGTTCCGGAACCCGTTGCGGCTGCAGCTTATACTGCTGACGCTTCTCAAGCTTGCCGCAAATCTTCATGGTCTGTCCCGGCTGAACGACCGGATTAGAACCAACCTGCCAGCCATTGCAAAGCAAGGTCAACTCCAGACTTGCTCCAGACGTCTTGCTCACATACAAGGCAACCCACCAGCCCTTTCGCACCTGCACAGTACGCAGGACTTGCCAATTTTCCCCAACAAGTTCTACTTGCTCCGTCACCACCACTGCTTTCAACCCTTTCTCTGTTTTCGCAACAGTGGGTCCGGAAGATGCTGGCCTGGTAGCCGAGGCAGACGCCACAGACGACTTTGCCCTGTGCGTTATAAGCGCGCCTACAAGCTTGAGGTCTACAGTGTTTGCATTCCTCGTCTCAACCCCCGGCAACGAGGAATGTACCCCATACCCCACCACCTCCACCCCACACCCATAATGCTCCGCCACTTTTCCAGCAAGTGCTTTTGAGATAGTTCTTTCAAAATACGAGCGAGACGAAGTTGAAAATACGCAGGAATAGCAGAGCTATTTCGAGTAATTTTCAACGAGTCGCAGCCGGATTTTGGAAGAAATGGCCAAAATGATATTTGGCAACAGTCCCTCCTAGGCTAGTACCGGGAATTAGCAACACTACCATAAGACCCTGGTAGTTGTAAAGTTATTGACATTGTCATTCAGAGGGAGCGAAGCGACCGAAGAATCCCGCACGTATTCCGTTAGAGATCATGGACGCAGCACGTCCTATCTCTAAACGGGACGTATGTACGAATTACGACCATCCGGCCGAGACTCTTCACAGCGTTCAGGATGATACAAAAATAAAAAAAGCAGGCCTGTTCCTCCTAACAGGCCTGCGACCTCCTCATCCCGTTAGAGGTAGGACGCGGAACGTCGTCCGCAACCTCTAACGGGACTACTCCGCCCACCGACACCGGAGAACCTCCGGGCACTGGGGTTGCGGTGCCCACGACGGCAACGTCACTCCCAGCGCCTGGAGCTGGTAGCACATGAGCACGACCCACGGCTTGATCCCTTGCGAGGCAAGCCGCCGCGTTGCCATGTACCACCACGCCATCTTGAAGTGCGGGACGTACCCCCGCGTCTCCGCCGCCAACAGCCCCATCTGCCTGCCACCCAACTCCCAGCGAGCCGCCCTCGGCGACCCACCATTGTACGCCGCGGCCAAGTAGCCGCCCAACACCATCCAATCCTGCAGATGGGCCTGCTGATGGGCGGCATTGCCCCGCCAACCGTTCTGGCGGAAAAGGTGGTCGAGGTCAGCGTTGGTGAGGAGGTACATCCCCACCGCCATCTGACGGTGATTCGTGCTACCCTTGACAAAGTCTTCGTCCAAGAGGGTAGCGTACCGCCGCTGGAGACGACCCCACGTGCTGGGCATAAACTGACCGACTCCACGAGCCTTGGCGCTAGACACCGCGTACCGGTAGGTCTCGGGTCCGTTCAGGGCGAACGTACCCAAAACCCGCCGAATCTCACCCGGGACCTCCTTGAGCGACATCCCCGGCCGCGAAAAGTGCTCAACGAACACCAACGCCATGAGCACCTCCCGCGGCACGCGGTCGTACGCCACGCCAGCATCCTGAAGTGTCTGCTCGGCATGGGCGAACAAACCGACTAGATAACGCCACCCGATCCCCACGAGCTCCGGGAAACGGTCTAGCAACGCCTCCGACGCAGGCACGTACGTCGCCTGTGCGAACCCGCCGCGGGACGAACGCACGATCCGCCTCAAACCCACGACCAGCATCCCCGGCGGGACACGAACCACGTACTCCGTGGCCACCCCCCGCGAGGGCCCGTTGATCTTGATATCGTGATCGGCCGGGTCTTCTCCCCGCTCGTCGGTCTCCACTCTAGTCACCACGCCCGTCCGCGGGTCCAACAACGCCAATCCCACGGTCGCCCCACACACCCGCGTCTTCTTCACCTCCACCATCTTGCAAACGTGCTGACGCTGCACCGACCCGCGCCGTCGTCCCCTCTTCGGCTTCGGGGGCTGCGAGCACTGGCGGACCTTCTGCACCGTCGTGCAGTACCTCGGCTCCGACACGAACGACGCCAACTGACGACGACCTTCGCAGATCGCCGCCATGATGTCCACCGACCCGTCGACACGCCGCACCGCCGGGCACACGACCACCGGCACCTGCGGGTTCTTCACCCGCGGCGGCCGATCGCGGCGGGGCGGCTTGACCGGCTTCTGCTTCGCCAGTCGCCGCACGGCTGACCGCGCCTCCACCTCGCCCACGCCGACGACTCTAAACGAGACCAGCGCAAACAGGATCAAAGCGAACTCCTTCATGGTACCCTCGTACTTTCATGCATGCTGCAGTTTTAGGTTTCAGTTCTTGGGGCGACTTCACCATTGTTGCGCCCCGGTTTATCTGTTAATGTGCACTGCATGTCATCCTGAGCGTAGCGAAGGATCTCGGCCGAATGGCCGTAATTCGTACATACGTCCCGTTTAGAGATAGGACGTGCTGCGTCCATGATCTCTAACGGGATCCGTGCGGGATTCTTCACTTCGTTCAGAATGACAGTAACAGAAATATTATTCGGGCAATCCGAACACCCTAAAATAGCACATTTTTCAACAATTGTCAAATGAAATCACTCGTCTGTCATAAATAAGTAGTAATGTCATAGTAGCGTTAAGTAGAAATGTCATACCTGCTAGAATATTGAGCTAATTACTAAGCTCAATACTATGGCACAAGACC
>Ga0075980_115_pt1 | contig 24312 bp, 26 predicted proteins | sample RifGroA2_FD_68056 | JGI IMG/M metagenome (GOLD analysis project Ga0075980, IMG submission 68056) | Parcubacteria bacterium GW2011_GWA2_47_26 | reverse complement strand
CAAGAAAATCCCGTCGCGGGACGGGATTTTCTCAAAAGAATTGGCTCGAACCACGTTTTGCGCTCGCAAGCGATTTGCTTTGAACCCAAAAAGTCGTGGAAAATTCTTGCCGATTTGCCCGCCGAGGGGTGAAGCCCCGAGGCGGAGAACTCGTATCATCCAATTTGGCTCCGGGGGTAGGAATCGAACCTACATTCACGGCTTCAAAGGCCGCTGTCCTACCATTAGACGACCCCGGAATAATAAACACGATAAAGACAAAGAAGAGGCCAAAGCCTCTTCTACACTATCATGCTATGTATACCTTTTCAACTAGGAGCAATCTCAAACTTTCAAATACCTCCGCACCCCGAAGAAACTCGCAAGCGCGGTTAAAACGAATACGCCAAGCAATTGTCCACCAAAAATCATTACAAAATAACGATTGTAATAAGAAATCAGTGAGATATTCGCGCCATTAAAAAGATTATTGAGATACGGCTGGGCAAAATTCAAAGCCGGATAAACAATTGCCGCCGCCGCCGCAACGGCCACGACTGAAAAAACGACGGATTCAATCAAAAATGGGCCGCGGATAAACCAATTGCCTGCCCCAACCATCCGCATGACCCCGATCTCTCCGCGATGCGTATAGATTGCCACGCGCACGGTATTGATTACAATCAACACTGCAATAAGCCCGAAAACACCCGCCACCGTTAAACCGAAGATAGAAATACTCCGCACCAAATTATTTATTCTGCTGATAATCAAACGGTGATCTTCGAAATTTTTCTCCTCTATTTTATCTTTATACTGCTCATTCTCCAGAAATGCTAAAATGCGCGGATAATCCTCGGGATTTTTCGCTTTTACGGCTAAAGTCGCCCCAAACGGATTTTCTCCCAATTCATCCAGTGACTCCAAAATCACCGGATCATTTTTATGCCGCTCGCGAAAACGTGCAAGCGACCCCTCACGCGGAATATAATCCACAGACTTAACCTCTGGCAAGGCTAATACGGCAACGCGCAAAGACTCAACTTCTTCATTGGCAACCGCGGGCTTAAAATAAACACTCACATCAATCTTATCTTGGACAGCATCGCGAGTAACCTGCGCCACCACTCCCAAGCCAATAACCAAATTAATAACCAATAGAGGAAGGATTAAAAGACTAATTGTAACGACTGACAGCCAAAGATTGCGATGAAACTGCTGAAAAGCAAGCTTAGTAACGCGGACAAGAGAAAGAAACATAGAAACTTTTATTTATAATAAATATTTCCCGTTTTCTTGGTCAGAGATCACTTCGCCATGGTCAAGGGTAATGACCCGCCGGCGCAACTGGTTAACCACATCGCGATTATGTGTCACAAGAACAACTGTCGTTCCAAAACTATTAATTTTCGTCAGTATATCCATGATCTCCCGCGTATTCAGTGCGTCAAGATTACCGGTCGGCTCATCAGCAATAAAAATTTTCGGCCGGTGCACTAATGCCCGCGCGATTACCACGCGTTGTGCCTCGCCGCCGGAAAGCTGAATCGGATAGCGGTCGGCTTTATCTTCCAAACCCACAATTTTAAGCACCTGCGGAACTACCTCGCGTATTCTCTGCGGCGGCGCGCCTACAACCTGCAAAGCAAAAGCAATATTTTCCTGCGCCGTCATAGTCGGCAGCAATTTCAAATCTTGAAAAACCACGCCGATCTGCCGCCGCAAAATCGGCACCTCGCCGTGTCGTATGCGCGTAATATCCCAACCGCCAATTTCAATCCGTCCAGCGCTGGCCCGCTCTTCAGCAATCAAGAGCTTCACTACCGTAGTCTTACCCGTCCCACTCTGCCCGACCACTGAAACAAACTCCCCGGGCTTGATTGTAAAGCTAACATCTTTGAGAGCAACAACCTTGGGATAATAAACTTTAGAAACATTATGCAGGGTAATCATGGCAAAACTCTTAAAAATCAATGGTCAATTAGTGTACCAGAATTTCGGGGTGGATTCAATGTGAACAAAACTGGAGCCGATGGTGGGATTTGCACCCACGACCTCTGCTTTACGAAAGCATTGCTCTGCTGGCTGAGCTACATCGGCAAATCACGACGCCCATTGTTCAAGGGAAATCACATTAACTTGTGGAAGCGGCCTCTGGTGTTTAGGATTAGCCGTAATAAGAGGGATACCAAGATCAAAAGCCACCGCCATATAAATAGCATCATAAAAAGTCACATTGTACTCTTCACTAATTGTTGTCGCGATAGCCGCAAGATGCAGATCAGTCATAATGCGACCAATAGGCAAAACAAAAAAACTCTCTATTGCTTGCTTAAGTGTCCTGCCCTTAAGACCTTTGCCTTTAATAAGGGCATTGCATACTTCGTGCACAGCCAAATCGCTAGTACAAAGCCTCATGGAGCCGTTAATGGCTTTCTCTAAAATATCAACTGCCTCCGCCGTATACGGTTCCCGATCTTGGTTTAATAATTTTACTATAACTGAAGCATCAACAACAAAATCTGCCCCGAGCATATATAGTTTAATGCATCCGACGGTCACGCGCAATAAATTCAGCAAGATTTACAGGCGAGCCTTCTTTAGATATGCGCTTAAGACGGCTGCGTATAACTTGCCAATCTACCGTCGCGCCTCTAGTTATACTATGCATACGCTGATAATGGCGCAACGCCTCCCTAATAAGCTCGCTTACTGTGCGTCCTTCTCTCAAGGTCATCTCTTGCAAGTCTGCGGCCATAGATTTAGGAAGAGAAATTGTTGTGGTATAGACTGTCTTAGGCATAAATTTTTGTTGTTAATTATTAATAACCGTTTTAAATATATCATAAACTAAAAAACACGTCAATAGCAAATTATTGATTTTCCACTAAATTTGGCAAGAATCCGCCGGCTTGAAGTTCCCAAAGCCGTTTGTATAAACTGTCTTTTTTAAGCAATCCCTCATGGGTCCCTTCATCAACTATCCGTCCCTCCTGCAAAACTACAATCCGATCCATCTGCCGAATCGTAGACAGTCGGTGCGCAATCACAATAACACTCTTACCCTGCATCAAAGTTTTCAGCGCGTCTTGAATAACCATTTCGGAATGCGAGTCCAAACTTGAAGTCGCTTCATCCAAAACCAAAATCGGCGCGTTTTTCAAAATTGCTCGCGCAATTGCCACACGCTGGCGCTCGCCGCCCGAGAGTTTAATCCCCCGCTCCCCAACATAGGTTTCGTACTTTTGCGGAAATCCTTCAATAAACTCATCACAATGCGCCAACCGCGCCGCTTCAATGACTTCCTCGTCAGTCGCGTCACGCCGCCCATAACGAATATTTTCCATGAGCGTACGATGGAACAAAATCGGCTCCTGCGGCACCAAACTCAAATTGGCACGCAGACTTTCTTGAGTAACCTGACTGACTTTCTGTCCATCAATCAAAATTTTCCCGCTATCTATGTCGTAGAAACGGAATAATAATTTTACTAGTGTAGATTTGCCCGCGCCCGAAGGCCCAATCAAAGCAACCTTCTCACCCGGCTGAATTATCAAATTGATATTATCCAAAACTCGGCGCGTTTTTTGAAAACTGAAATTTACCTTGCGAAATTCAATATTGCCCGCGCTAATCTGCAAGGGTTTTGCCGCTACAGCATCTTGGATTTCATGCGGAGTATTCATAATAGCGACCATCTCTTCTGCGTCCGCAAAACTCTCATACATATCACGCATGTGCCGGCCAATATCCCAAAGACGCCCAATGAGCATCATCAAATACGATTGGATTAAAACGAAATCGCCAAGCGTCAAACGCCCTGCCTGCCAAAAACGAATTGCAAAATACATCAGCAAAAACTCCACGGCTATAAAAAGCGCGGCCTGCACCGCCTCCACAATAGCGCCGAGATTCCATGTAAAAGTCCTTAAATGGCGCAACTCTTCAGTAACCTTTTTTATACGCGCAAACTCAAAACCGTAACCATTAAAGAGCTGAATGTTGTTCTGATTAGTTACCGCATCCGCAAGCACCGCTGTTGCTTCTGTATCTTTTAAAGCGCGCGCCTCGTCATATTTAAGCTTCCATTTCACAAAAATATAATTGAACGTGATAAAAAATACGGTCCAAGCCAAAAGGATGTACGCAATTATATGATTAGCAAAATAGAGCACTAAAATCGCGCCAATAATACGGATTGCTAACGGAAATAAATTCCAATACATTCGATCAAAAAGATCCTCAAACGCGCGAGTCATCCGCGTAACCTTGCGCACTAATGCTCCGACAAAACGATTGGTAAAAAAACCATAAGAATGCCTTTGCAAATAATCATAAGCCTCTTGGGATAAGTCCGTCATTACCCGCGGCTCCAAATAATTGTTGCCAAAAGTAGTAAAGCGATAAAGTATCCATGAGCCGCCATTAATAGTAGCGATGATAATCAAAATACGAATAAGCAGCGTAACCGTATTGGAGTTAGGTACCGTGCTAGTCAGTATATTAAAAAATTCTTTGTAATAAATCGGGATAATAAGCTCAAGTACGCTCGCGATTCCCAACGCGACAAACATAAACAAAACCAGCAGCTTGTATCTGCGCACCTCACGCCAATAAATTTTGATCGTATCTCTTATGCGGATTTTCATAAATACGGCTCAATTATACTGCATTCTCGGGATTTTATCAAGACTTCTTGAATTGATTTACAAAATAGTATAAACTCTGCAATAGGGGCAGATGATTGCGGGCTTGGTGAAGTGGTATCACGATGGTCTCCAAAACCATCATCGTAGGTTCGATTCCTACAGCCCGTGCCATTTCAATATGCAAAAACAAACACTATCATTATTTCTATTACGCCTGACACTGGGAGCTATTTTTGTAGGTCACGGCGCAGTCAAGCTATTTCTCCAACGAAGCGAGACAACAGAATATTTTTCAAGATTAGGTTTTCCATCGGCCAATCTCTTCGCAGTCGGCATCGGCGTTTTGGAATTAGCCTGCGGCACCTTACTCATCGTCGGATTGCTCACGCGTGTAATCGCCGCGCTTTTCGCGGCCGAGATGTTAGTCGCCTTTTTTACCGCCGAACTTCCGCACGGTTTTACACCAGGAACCCAATTAACAATCGTGCTGTTTGTCGTCTCGCTATCCTTAACGCTTCTAGGCAGTGGCAATTGGTCACTTGATTCCTACTACTGGAAACAAAAAAGAGAACGCCTTGAAAAAAGGGACCGCCTCTAATTTTGCTTTGCAAAATTTAGAAGTGGTCCCTTTTTTCAAATTAGAAGTGTTCTATTTTTTTATTTAGGCATCTGGCCCGAAGAAGCTGATGGGGGTATTGGCGAGTGTTTATGCCGTAAAACTACTTCCACAATACGCTCACGAATAGAGCGCAAGCCCGGCGGATTCACTAAACGCAAATCTTTGTAAAATAAGGTTAATCCGACTGTAGAAAAAAATCCTAAAAAGGTCAGCGCGCCAACGCCTAAAAACAAAGTTCGGAAACCGTAAGCTTCTCCTACAAATCCACCCACAGCCGAGGCCACAGCCATGGCCACCATCACGATCGTACTATAGAAAGACCATGAAAAAGCTGAATGCTCATGATCGGCAAACTTGGCAAAAATGGCCATCCAGCCCGGATACGATAAAGCCGCACCCAATCCATACAATATTTGCGTCAAATAAAGCTGGGTTACGTTAGTGATAAAATAATATATAAAAGGAGTGATCGCAATAAGGAAATAACCGATAACTAATGTCCAAAATTCGCGAATCTTAGCTGGCTCGCGATCCGCAAAGCGCGCAATTGGAATTTGCAAAACTGCTTTGGTTATAAGAAATACGGTCGCGGCAATACCCGCCGCAGCCAGCGTACCATCCTGCAGTTGATCTTTGATAAACACCGCAAAAATCGGCTGAATTAATCCCAAACCAAAATAGACAAAAAAATCCGCAAGGATAAGAATTTTAATAATGGGATTCATCCCGTTAGAAGCAGGTCGCGGTCATCCCGCCCTGCTGATTAATATTTATGCAATACATCGTGTATGTTTTATATGATAGTTTTTCTAGATAACGCGACCGCGGCTTCTAATGGGATTCGAAGGGGCCTCGTCCTTTAGTCCACCCCGCGAGATTGCTGTTATGCTGACTCAAGTGCTTCCGTAAATCCTCGGTAAACCCCGTATACCACCGCTTATCTTTTACACTGCGTATCACATAAACATACCACATAATCATCTCTAACGTGATTCATACCTTTTTACTTCGTCTCCTTGTGCAAAACATGCTTCTTACACGATTTGCAAAACTTTTTCAACTCCAGCCGCGTTTTGATCTTTTGCTTATTTTTCGTAGAAAAATAATTAATGCGGCGGCAATCACTGCACTCAAACTTAATCAATTTTTCTTGAGACATATCCCGTTAGAAGTTTAAGAATAATTTGCTTTTAATGCACCCGCTAGATGTAAGTCGGCTTCGCCTCCCATCCCACATATAAGGAAAACATGCCTGAACTTCTAACGGGACATATTTCTTCAATATTGTTTATAAATTATTCTGGAGCCGCCTCGCGGATTTGAACCGCGGACCTACTGTTTACAAAACAGTTGCTCTGCCACTGAGCTAAGGCGGCACTACTCGTCCCGTTAGAAGTTCGGGCACGCCGTTCTCATATGTAAAACATGGGGCGAAGCCGACTTTGTCTACAAGACACGGCATGAGCTAATCATTCTTAAACTTCTAACGGGACTCGTGCGTTCTTTTTTCGTACTTTTCAAGTCCCTCCCAAAGCCCAAAGTAGTTATTTAAAATTCTGCCATAAATATCACGGCGGCTAACCATCCCTACTAGCTTGCCGTTGTCAACAACTGGCACGCGATGAATTCCACTCGCGATCATCTGCGCTCCGATTTGCAGAATCGGCGTGTCCGGCGCGGCAACAATCAAACGCGAGGACATCACCTCGCTGATTTTTTTATCACCGGCCCCTTTGGCCTCTTGCTCCAATTTTTCAAAATCCAAATATGCGCCCTCGCCTTCATGAAACTCCCGGTAGTTGGGATATATTGCGCGAAATAAGTCTTTCTCGGAAATAACTCCTAATAATTTTCCGCGCGTATCCACTACTGGAGCGCCGGAAATTTTATGCTGCAATAATACCTCCGCCGCCTCGCGGCAAGTCATCTCCGGATCAAGCGTAACAACTTTGATTTTCATGACTTCTTTGACAAGCATACCCGGTGCTACAACACTTTATTAAAATTGATCTGATTCGTTGACATAGGTTTGCGTATGGCCGGCACCACTTTAATCCATGTGGTTGTAGCACCGGGCATATATTTATCGTGGTGGGCAGGCAAGGATTTGCACCTTGGAAGGCATAAAGCCAGCAGATTTACAGTCTGCCCCGTTTGACTGCTTCGGTACCTGCCCAAAGCCCACGCGCGGATTTGCACCGCGGACCTTTTCCTTACCATGGAAATGCTCTGCTGGCTGAGCTACGTGGGCATGTGATATGTGGCTAGGCCACAAAACTCTGTGGCCTAGCCACATATCTATTTCATTTATGTACTTTCGCCTTTCTTGCTTCCTTCGCTAAAACTTGCAAGCGTTCCTCAAAATCAGTGAGCTTGGCATTTTCAGGATTAACCCCTCTCAATCGCTCCAAATATTCCCGACCATCTTGCGTACTCCCCTGTAGTATAGCAAGCTCAATAATAAAATCAAGATATTTGGGATTTGCCGGCTCTATGTCAACCGATTGCAATGCATACTTCCAAGCCTCCGCCCCATCCCCAATCTGCAGAAATTTTTGGGCCAATTCGAAAAAATACCGCCCCCTCGCGGCAGGATTAATCTTTATCAAAAATTCCGCTATCTCTTGAGCCTCATGCATATTTTTCCGCTCCAAATAAATCTGCGACAACCCTTCATACGCATCAAGATTCCGTGGATCTAAAGTAATCACATCCAAAAAACATTGCTCCGCCAGTTCGGGATCGTCTACAATATTCGCCAGTCCCCGCTTAAGCAAAATCTTAATTTTGGCATCAGCGGTATTGGCCCTATATTTCTCTTCTAGCATTTTGAGTCTGGTATACGATTGCCGCACAATATATTGAACTCTTTGCCAAGTTTCCGGCGCTATAACTTTTTTCTTCACTGCCTCAAGCTTCCGTATCATGCGACTGACAATCAAACTCTTTTTCAACTGTTTAAGTTTCTCGCGCGAAGACTCTTCAATATGAAGAGAGGCGAGCTGCGGCAATTTACGTACTACAACCAAAGCGATAATGCTCACCGCAATTAAAAATAGAATGATTACGACTAAAGTCAACATACCTTACGCAATATCTTCATAAACTCCGCGGACTTTGTGCTGGCGCCGCCTATAAGCAAACCATCAACATTATCGGCGCGCAAAAATGCCACGGCATTTTTAGAATTAACACTGCCCCCATAGAGAATCGGTACTCGCGCACTGCCAATAACTTTGCGGATCCAGCCCTGCATCTCGCTTGCATCCTCGGGCGTATCCGCCCTTCCAGTTCCTATTGCCCAAATCGGTTCATAAGCAATCAGCAACTTATCCAATTTCTGTTTTGGCACCCCTTTAATGCCAGCCTTGACTTGTTTAGCTACATAACCGCACTCCTCACCTCGCTTACGGATTTCTACAGACTCGCCTACGCATAATATCGGACGCAAACCGGCCTTAATTACCATCTTGAGCTTTTGATTAACTTGCGCATCAGTCTCGTGAAAATGCTGCCGGCGCTCTGAATGCCCAACAAGCACATACTTTACCCCCAACTCACGCAAGTCGTCAATACCAACCTCTCCGGTAAACGCCCCTTCTTTTGCACAGCAAAAAACATCTTGAGCGCCAAGTTTCACTCCACGATTTTTTATTGCCTTCCCCACCTCTTCCAACGCCACAAAAGAAGGACATAAAACAACGGCCAAATTTGAGATTTGAGATTTGAGATTTGAGATTCTCTTAGCCAAAGCTACACTTTGGCTAAGAGTTAAGTACATCTTCCAATTCGCCACGATTTTTTTCTGCATACCCGGTGCTACAACACTTTCTTAAAATCATTAATTTGATTCATCATATGATGCATGTTTTATTTATTGCCAGCGCCACTCTAATCCGCACCGTTGTAGCACCGGGCATACTCATACAACATCAAGCTGTAAATCTGCCATGTTTAATTTATCTCTCTAATCTAGCACGCACTTTCCTCAAATAATCCAATCGCCGATCTAGCTCACTTACTGTACGCAATACTTGCCCGAGCTTCGTCTCATCAAAATTAGCTCGAGCAATATCAAGCATCCTACCAAACCGCGCTCTCTGCGGAAACCAAGTGATTGCTTCAAAAAGCCGACTATATCTAGCTATCTCTTGTGTCCAGTGATCTGCTTCACGCGCATCTTCAGGGTCTTTTTCGCGAGTCGCAGCTATACCCTCTTGAGCGCGTTCACCAGCCGCAGGCAACTCTTTCTCTTTATCTGCAATCATCTCATTCACAAGCCCAATAGCCTGTGCCGAATCATTCCTCTCCGTCAATGCCCCCCATGCTAACTTAATCTGTGCTAGACGCGCCTGCAGCGTCTCAAGCTTATTCGCCAATTTTGCTGTACGCTGACGATGTGAAGCCAATTCATCTTCCGGCGCCCTCACTCCTATACGACGCGCGGCAGGGGGTCTTGCCTCCGCATGCTGCTCCCGAGCAATCACCCTAATTTTATCATCAACTTGTTGCATCTCATGTAACAAAAAAGTTTCGGGCTCTTCTTCTAGCTTTCGCCCCTCTTCACGCCTAACTTTTTGCGGCGGCGCGCCTTCTGGTAAGCCTCTCGATATGTCTGGGCCTAGGCCCCGCGGCGTCTCTGCAGATTTTCCCATATAATTATCAGTTATTAATCCTATTTAATTACTGTCCCCCTGAATGCTTTATTACTTAAAAATTTTTCCAAATTATTTAAATCCTTGCCCTCAAGAAAAACTACTCTCATTTTCGCTCGGCTGGCGATCTTGGAAGCCAAAGGATCAAAAGGAAGGTTTAAACCAGGATTCCATTTTTTGCCAACCATCTTCAGATAATCCGGCCAGGACATCCGCTCAATCGGTTTTGCGTTTTTGAACTTACACGGGTCACGGTCATATATATATGGCACGTTAGATAGGTTTACCACAGTTTTGATGCCCAAAGTTTTTGCGCGCGCCACTGCATCATAATCCGTAGACGAGCCCGGCTCATAACCAGCGCCAATTAAAATTTTGAAGCTCGCGACTTTCTCCGCCGGATTAGAAACAACCTGCGGATATGCTAACTTACCAAACATCGCTCGAACTAATTCAGCATTCAATTGTGTCGCCCGAATACCTACCCAATCCAGATCTCTCAAAAAAAGGGACGCTTCTAATTTTGCGCCGCAAAATTTAGAGGTATCCCATTTTTTGAGTTGTCGAAGAGCTCCTTGCCACGCGCGCGCTAGCTTCCCGCCGCCTGTAATAATCGCGAATTTATTGCCAAGCCGCACGTACTTTGTGATCAAACCACAAAACGCTCCTAAAAACTGAATATCAATTTGATCCACTGCCGGCACAATTAACGACCCTCCCAACGAAATAACAAAAGCGGACATAAGCGCTCTACCCCTTTTCCGGCCGCCCTTTTATAATCATCGGCTGACGCAACCGTTTTGCTGCCTCGGATTTATTAACCAGAAACAGTGAAGGCGTTCTAAATCGCGCCCCCCCGCGCTTTATTGTTCTCCTTGATGCGTAGTTTTTCATCCCGTTGAAGGGGCCTCGTCCTTTAGTCCACCCCGCGAGATTGCTGTTATGCTGACTCAAGTGCTTCCGTAAATCCTCGGTAAACCCCGTATACCACCGCTTATCCTTAGTACTACGCACAATATAGACATAAAACATATACCGTCTCTAACGGGATTTATTCCTCATTCAAACTTCTTTTTTATCTGCACCACTTTATTCTCGACCATTTTTAAATGATTTTTGCAAAGTCGTACCAAAGCCAATCCCCGCTCAAACTTCTTTAACCCCTCATCCAAATCAATCTCGCCACTTTCAAACTCCTCAACGATTTTTTCAAGCTCTTTGAAAGCTTCTCCAAATTTCATGCCCTGTGCTGTTTGTTTCATATAGTCATATTAGACCTGTTGCTTGATAATTAAGGTCATTGAGCAACAGGTCTATAGTACCACTTTTCTCTAAAAAAATAAAGCGCTGTGGTCTCTCCGCGCACAACGCTAATTCCGAGGACTTCTCTGCGCCTCCTCAATGCAATTCTCGGCCAAACGCAGATGATGGCCAAAGCTGGAGTGACCTCCCTTTAGTGCCCCTAGAGCATACTGAAGAAAACCACGACTGCTTTCCATCCCCTGATAACGCGCATCGCTATCCCCCTGTCGCGGACCCAAACGCACCCGGCACTCTTCGTAGCACAGCATGGCCTTATAAAGCGCGGCCTCCTTTTTGACAATCTGAAGGCCGAATGAAGTTTGCAACTTTTCCGGCAATTGTCTATGAACTGCGTACTCCACGATCCGAGCGACCAAAGCGACTCCCATCAAACCCCATGACCATAGAGTGTCTCGGTAGATGATAATGCCAATAGCCCCGGCCAACGCCATCCATACCATCGCCGCCGCGATCTTGAATCCTCGCAACAATCTCCGGTTTTGATGCAAAGTCAGATACGCCTGCTCCAACCCGGCCGGTATTTCCAAGCTAGGCAATTCCTGCGCCTGCACGGATCCCGATTGCACTCTTTCAGCCATGGCAAGGTACTCCTCCTCCCCCCCCCAAAAAAAAACTTTGGGAGTGTGTAATTCTAACCCACTAACACAGAAAACACAATAGTCCCCACTAACTACCGTATCTACCAACTACCTTACCCTCCAATTTCCCCTTATAAAGCCGCACATCAATCATCTCCCCCACCCCAACTTCTTTATAATTTCGCACCGCCCTTCCGTTTTTGAAAACCACGCTGTATCCGCGCGCTAAAATATTCAAAGGATTCAAATTCTGCAATGTCCGCAACATATAATCCAACCGTTCTTTCTGTTCTTGCAAAAAACGCGCAAACACACCAACCGCGCTTTCGGCTATCTGTCGCTTTTCCTCTACCCATGACGTAATACTTTTATCTACACGAGACATAAAATAGTCTACTTGTCTTATAACCTCCTCCCGACTGGGTACCACAATTTCAGCCGCGTTAGACGGCGTAGCCGCCCGCACATCCGCAACCAAATCCGCAATGGAAACATCGCGCTCATGCCCAACTCCGCACACCACCGGTATTTTTGCGCCAAACACCGCCCGCGCCACTGCTTCGGAATTAAAAGCCTGCAAATCCTCGAGCGACCCACCCCCGCGAGTCAAAATAATTACATCCACTCCACTATATTCCCTCCCCTTATGTAAGGGGAGGTTAGGAGGGGTTACGGCATTAAAATATTCAAACGCCGCGCAAATCTGTTCCACTGCCCCAAACCCCTGCACAGACACGGGATAAAATTGAATCTCCAATCCGCCCCACCGATTTTTAAGCACGCGCAAAACATCATCGTAAGCCGCGGCGCCGGGAGAAGTAATCAACCCAATGCGTTCGGGAAATTTCGGCAAAGTCCGTTTGCGCTCTGGCGCAAATAGTCCCTCGGCCTCTAATTTCTTCTTGAGCATCTCAAACTGTTGACGCAAAGCGCCCGCGCCAACCAGTTCAATTTCGGTAACTCGCAAATGTAGCCCGCCAGTTTTCTGAAATATTGAAGGCACGCCATAGGCTTTTATTTCCATGCCGTCAGTAATTTTCCAATGCAAATCCCAAACCATCATAAAACAGAGGCAACGTGCCTCTGTATCTTTAAGCTCAAAATAGACTAGACGATCTTTTTGCACTCGAAAATCTGTCACCTCCCCTTGCACGCCAATAAGCCCCACCTCGACCTCCAAAGCAGATTTAATCAACTGATTATATTCTGAAACAGAATAAATCCTCACATGGTTTTTAACAACTCCAATATCGTCCGTACGCCAAACCCTGTCCCGCCGATCGACATGTACGGAATCACTTCTTTTTCCGCCCAGGCTGGACCCGCAATGTCTAAATGCACCCATGGAGTCTTCCCCGCAAATTCCTGCAATAATAATCCTGCGGTAATTGCTCCCGCCCCCTTCTTTCCCGGCGTGATATTGCAATAATCCGCAACTCGACTTTTGATAAATTCACGATATTCATCTACTAAAGGCAACTCCCAAATACGTTCGCCAGCGTTTTCTGCTACCTTTTTCACACCATCCAAAAGCTCCCGATTATTCCCCATATAGCCAGCAACCTCTTCACCAAGCGCCACAATGCACGCTCCGGTCAGTGTCGCCAGATCTACAATCGCTTGCGGCTTAAGCCTCCGCGCATAAGTCAGCGCGTCAGCCAGAGTAAGACGTCCCTCTGCGTCTGTATTCAAAACTTCAATGGTTTTTCCGCTCATGGTACGTACAATATCTCCCGGCTTCATCGCCCGACCTGAAGGCATATTTTCGCACACCGCCGAAATGCCATGTACCTCCACGTTTGGTTTCATTTTAGGTAACGCCGAAAAAATTCCCAGCATTGCCGCGCACCCCGCCATATCAGTCTTCATAGACTCCATAGATCCCGCGGGCTTAAGCGACAATCCGCCGGAATCAAAAGTTATTCCTTTGCCTATAATTGCAATGCGCTGTGTTTTCGTTTTAGAATTCGCTGTGCGCGGACGCCACGTCAAATGAATAAAATATGGCGGATGATCCGAGCCTTTAGCCACCCCTAAATAAGCCCCCATGCCCATTTCTTCTATCTCGTTCTTATCGTAAATTTTAACCTCCATGCCCGCGACATCTTTGGCCAGCCCCTCGGCCATATCCGCCAGATCCCGAGGCGTCATATTTGAAGCCGGCTCATTAACCAAATCGCGGGAAAAAATTGTGGCGTCGGCATAAATCTTCCCTTCCCTGATGCCACGCTCTGCCTCTACTATTTTAAACTTTTCTCCTCCCCGTGAGTTTTGGGGAGGCTGGGAGGGGTTATGCACGAGCGCCTTTTCATGAACACCAGCAGTCACAATCACAAGTTCACTCGGAAAAACAGAATCTCTACGCACCTCTTTTGATTTGTACTTTGTATAGGTATAGCGGCCCAAGAGCGCACCCTCGGTTATTGCCTTTGCCGCTACAAATGGATCAATCCCGTTAGAAGTAGCCGCGCCAGCGGTCCTTAAAGGACTCGCGCCTTCGGCGCGAGCGCGACTTCTAACGGGATCAATGCCAGCCGCGCCTGTTCCCATAAAAATCGTACCGACCCGCCGCGCATGCTGGCGTCGCGCTTCTTTTACAATTCTTGCCGCAGACCGACGCAAACAATCAACTGTCACATTTTTTTGCTCCCCCAGTCCAAGCACCATTACTTTTCTCGCGCCTATTTTCCGACCCACTACAGGAAACGTCATCACCTCTCCTTCTTTTCCCTTAAACCCTTCTTCCTTCATCATCTTAAATATTAAACCACCAAGCGCACGATCTACTGCTCCGGTAGAGCCGTCCATTTTTTGTCCCTGCACCCACTTAAGCACTAGGAGATCGCAAGGAAATTTCTCAAGTTTTGCTTGTTTAATTTGAACTTTCATAATTGCATTATTGAGTGGGGTACTAGGCGTGCTGTGAGCGAGCACTATGGACGAGCGCGAGTAGCCGCGAAACAACGTCACTACGGTTGTGAAGCGGCGTTAAGCGAGCGCGAGAGGATCCATAGCGCGCAGCGAGTCAGCATGCCTGGTACCCCACCTGTATCTCATCTCAAATACTTTGCCTTATTTATATTATGCTCGTCAAGCGTCTTGGCAAAATATGTTGTTCCATCTTTTCCTGAAAGGAAATACCAATATGCCGTGTGTCTTGGATAAATCGCCGCCCTAATCGCGGACAAACCCGGATTGCCAATCGGTGTTGGAGGCAGACCGCGATATTTATAAGTATTATATGGCGAATCAATTTGCAACTGCTGACTCGTCAAAGCGCTATTGCGGCCGTCAATAGCATAATTTAGCGTTGAGTCTACTTGTAAAGCCATACCCGCGTCCAGCCGTTTCCATAAAATACCTGATATGATGGGACGATCTTCTTCGTGCGGCACCTCGGCCTCTACTATGGAGGCCATACGCACAATATCAAAAATCGTTTTCCCTTGAGAAGTAATGTCCGCTTGCATCTCCGCTGTCAATTTGCTGCTAAAATTTTCTAACATTCTGCGCGCAATAGCTTCAGTGTTAGCGTCTCTAAACACCCGATAAGTATCTGGGAATAAATAACCTTCCAATCCTACGCCATCAGGCTTATCCCTTAAAAAACCAAATCCTGTAATATCCAATCTCTGCCGTGTTGAAGAACTACCTGCAATAGACATAAACTCCTGTTTACGAGCAAATCCTTGTGCCTCCAGATAATCAGCGACCTCTTGGGCTGTCCAACCCTCCACAATCGTGAGCTCGCGTTCATTCACTGCTCCAAGCCCGCGCGTGAGCATTCGCACAATATCTGTGAGACTCATACTCGGCTGGAACGTATACTCTCCGGCTTGCAATCGCGATCCCGCGCGTCTTAACCAAACCAAAGTTTCAAAACCGAATCTTGAGCGAATTAAATTAGCTTCTTTCAACGTCTCCGCGATTTCTTTAACGCCCGCGCCCCTTGGAATCTCCATCCGCCGCGGCTCACTAATTTGCGGAGTTCCAAACAAAATAATATAGATTACGTATCCAACGCCTATAAGTAATAAAAATCTAAAAAGTGATTTCATAAATACTCCGCCATACCCTTTTTCTCCATTGCCTCCACTAACTTCTTTACATCCTGCGCGCGCTCTTTCGGACAGATCAAAAGCACATTCTCTGTTTCAACAACAATAGTATTGCTGATACCGGCAAGCGCCGTTAACTTTCCAGTCTGACTGTAAATCAAATTACCGCGACTGTCAATCTGAATACACTTACCGCCACGACAAATATTCTCGTACTGCCCCTTGGCAAGAATTTCGTGCACAGCCCGCCAATGCCCAATATCAGTCCATCCAAAATTTCCCGGCAAAACCAGCATTTTTTTTTCTTTCTCTAAAATACCATAATCAACAGTCTCACTTTCAATTTTAGGAAATTCTTTTTGAATAATACTCCGCTCCTCCGCTGTGCCCATTTTCCGCGCAATGCGTTCCAGAACTTTCCACGTCTCTGGCAGATGTTTGCGATATAGCCCAAGGAAATGATCCGCCCGTGCCACAATCAAAGTCGGATTCCATAAATACCGCCAAGAACGCAAAAAAGCCTTGGCAGTAGTTAAATCCGGCTTCTCTACAAACCTCTCCACCTCAAAAATCTCATCGCCATGTCCCCTCTTGCGGGGCCCTGCTGTCGGAGCCTTATGACTATGACTGAAATGCATTACCGGCCGTCCCATTTTGATATAACCATATCCTGCTTCTGGATAAGTCGGATTCACTCCAATCAAAAGTGTATTATCTGGCTTTTGAGTAATGACACGCTCCGCTACTTGTAATAAACGAATAAATTCATTTTCACGGCTGACAAAATTATCCGAATTAATATAAACAAAAATTCCTTTTGGATCGCGCTTATACAATTTTAATAAGGCTAAACCTAACGCCGAAGCTGTACCTCGCCGCACTGGTTCAGTTATAACATTATCCGCTACAAGCTGACTTAACTGCTTGCGCACTGCACTTGCAATAGAATCCGACGTGCTTAAAAAAATATTTTTGGCAGAAAACCCGCGTCGCAATCTGCGCCAAGTCTTTTGCAATAATGTTTCTTTATCAAATAAAGGATAAACCTGTTTGGGCATACCCTTGGTTGAAATAGGCCACAGACGCGTACCTGTGCCCCCGGCAATAATAATCGGATACATTGCCATAAAATCAAGAATCAGCGTACTCGCATCGCGCGCCCCACCTTTCTCCACTCTGCGCCTTCTATCTTTGCGATAATCCACGCCGCAAACCAACCCACCAAAGCACCACCTAAAATATCAAGCGGATAATGTACCCCCACAAAAACCCGTCCCAGTGCAGTCAATACCGCCAGTATCAAAAAGGCCGCCCCCCAATCTCGATCAACACGCGCGATCATAAAGGCTAAAGCAAAAGTTATGGTCGCGTGTCCCGATGGAAAAGAATCGTAAGCCGGTTCAAAAGCTATAAGTTTGTGCACCTCTGACAGAGCCGCAAAAGGACGCGCACGACTAATAATCACACCCAACCCCAAACGAGTTAAATATGCTATCCCAACAGCAAAAGAAACTTTTAGCGGCATCTCATACCAGTGCTCCTCTTTCAGTCGTTTAATGGTAAACGCCGCCGGAATTAATAGTAAAAACATGAGCGGCAAAAGAAATTCAGCAGAAAAAATCCCTACTGCATCCAAAGTAGACCATCTTCCGCTAAGATTGTTTACGAGCCTAAAGAGTAGAAGGTCAATTACCATAAGCTGACTAAGATAACTTCAAGTCCGTAATACTGTACTTAAAAACCATATAATTGCAACGCCAAAGAAAAAAGTAAGCATGTGGATCACAATATGCCTGCGCCGTCCCCCATGATGCACTTCTGCCAAAAGATCAACCGTAGCAACATACAAAAATCCACCGGCCGTTAAAGATATCAAAGGAACCTCAAGTCGCTCAACTAATCCTGACAAAAAATAAACGCTCACTGCCCCCGCAATAGAAACAGAAGCAGATATGAGATTCCAAAATATGGCTCGTTTTTTTGCCATACCCATTTGTATAAGAACACCAACATCCCCAATCTCCTGCGGTATCTCATGCAAAAGTACGGCAATCGCTGTAATAAGGCCTAAAGGCACCGACACTAGTAAAGCTGCCGCTATGGCTATCCCATCCAGAAAATTATGCACTGTATCTCCCAAAATAATCATGCCTCGCCGCGCTTTATGCGTATCACAATGGCCATCGTGATGACAATGCGAAACCGAAAGTAATTGCTCTATAACATAAAAGAGGATTAGGCCGCCAAATACGTATAGCAAAACGCGTTCTATATTTTCACCATCTAAAAGTTTAATCGCCTCCGGTATCAAATCAAAAAAAGCTGCGGAGAGCATTGCCCCAGCCGCAAAAGAAACCATTCTTAGTAAATTATCGCGCTTTTTAATTAGTCTGCTAGCAACAATTAAAGCGCCAAGTAATCCAAAAATTCCGCCAACGACGCTAAAGCTTATAATATAAAACAGAGTCATACACTACGGATAACCTCTTGTCTCCGACCGCCAATATTATATTTTTGTTTATCCCAAAGCTTCTTCAATCGTTCTAAGAGTTTATCCTTAGCCAAATCAATCGCCTCCTGTAAGGTATGATCATCTTCAAACACAAATAGATTCAGGGGCTTCTGTAAAAGAAGTGAAACCTTGTAAGCTTTCTTGCGTGCGAATTTCTCCGCGTGCATCTCCAAAGTCACATCTGGATTAAGACGATTTACAATAGATTGGATCTTACCCAGTTTTGAATCAACCGAAAAATATTTTTGTACAAAATCGCGTTCAGACGGAAGGAGATTTTTAAAAGTGAAATTCACTTTCATAAAGTTGAACTATTATTAAAACGCTCAACTAGCTTGGCGATTGCTTTTCCACGCGCAGTACTAATCCGCGCCTTAAACATTTTATAAAATGGATAGGTGGGATTAACAAATCTGGTCGTATGCCAAATCTTTGTCCAAAGCCGTTTGAAATAAACTATATTTATAAGCAGGCCGCTAATTAAAACTACGACAGTAATGCTGGTGCGCGTCCAATAATCATCATTCAGGCGCAGCCACATACCAAACTCATCAAAAGCCAGTGAAAGCCCGGCGCCGTAAAGCCAAGCGATCTTGCGTCGAAAATATGGAGCAACCAAAGCCGCGTACCCCGCTATAGCTAGAACTGTTATGCCAATGGCAAAATGATGCACATGAATACCGCGCACCATTATTGAAAGACTGGGTACCGCATCAGAATACTCAAAAAATAGATACGCTCGCAATACTACGAATACCAACAAAAAGGCAAGCAATACCCGAAAAGTTATCTCATCATGATCCTCCCTTTGAAGACGTTTGAACATAAATTTACTATACCATACTTTCGGGTTTAAGGCTAAGCCTTGCTATGCTTCATTTCTGACACTTTGCGCAAAAAACCGTCCCGCGACCACCTATATTTTTCTTTTGCAGTTTTGTTTTGCAGCGCGGGCATGGTTTGCCCTCACGGCCATAAATCTTGAGATATGGCACAAATTCACCCTGCTGGCCAAATGCGTCCACATACGCATCAGATGAGGAACCGCGCTTTTGAATTGCTTTATTTAAAATCTCGTGAAGCGCATTATATAAATCCTCAATCTCCGCATCACGCAAAGTTTCAGCCTTACGCAACGGATAAATTTTTGCGGCAAAACAGGCCTCCTGCGCATAAATATTGCCAATACCCGAGATAAGGGTTTGATCCATGAGTAATGGTTTGATCTGCGACTTCCCGCGTGATCGTATCAAGCGCGTAAATTCCGGCAAGGTCAACCGCTCATCAAAAAAATCAATACCGAGGCTCTCTTTTTCAACCAAAACTGCTTCATCCTGCGTCGGCAGTATTTTCATGTAACCGAACCTCCGCAAATCTGCGTAAAACATTTGTGATCCGTCACTGAAAGTAAAGATTGCTTCTAAGTGTGATGAAGGAGATTTAACAAAAGAAGCAGATTGCGTAAGAAGCAACCTGCCTGTCATTTTTAGATGCATAACCAGTGTTTCCTTACCATTCAGCCTGATCAGAATCAACTTGCCCTGCCGTAAAACATCCCCGATGCGCTTGCCTTTAAGGCGCGCAATAAAATCCGCTCCCGACAAATCCCTCACCAGTTTAGGATAAAGCACCTGAACTTTTTTAATAGTCTTGCCAACAATACGGGATTGCAATTGACGACGTATTGTCTCAACCTCGGGCAACTCGGGCATAATTAATAAAAAAGTACTACGCCTTGCTCCACTCCCCAAACACTGTTTTCTCGGCTTCTTGGAACTTATTTGCCAACTGAAAATCAACCTCGGTAACACCGCCAATATCGCCCGTAGTAGTGCTCAAAGTTACGTTATTGTGATGGATCGCGATATCCGGGTGATGCGCCAAATCTTCGGAAATCTGCGCAACCTCATTAACAAAAATCATCACATCAGTAAATGTCGGAAATACAAACTCTTTCTGCAAAGCCAGATTCTTAAACTCCCATCCCTGCAGATGTTTTAACCTCTCATTGATTTCGGCAGTGGAAACTATCGGCATATATTTCTCTAATTTATCACCTATATGATCAAATAATACACTATAAAAATATCCTTGTCAAACGATTTTGACCGTTCCGCTTCCTACAATAGACTCCAACGCCTGAATTACGCCCGCATCCGCATTAACCCTAAAATTTGTTTCTATAGTACGGCGTTGCCCATTCTGATCAAACACTATATAGACTGGCAAATCTCCATGTGTAGAAGCGAAAAAGACACGCAGAGTTTGGAGCGCCTCTTTATCTTGTGTATTTAAATGCAAGACCATGCGCTGGCCAACAGCCAGTGTAGCGGAAGTCTTTGGACCTCCATTCCTGTGTGATGGCGACCTAAAGGCCACCGCTACTTTACTCTGTCCAAGCTCGCTAAGACTATCCTGTGTTAAAAATATAGCTCGTTCGCACACGACCCTTTTCTCCTCGCCTCCGCCGCGGCCCCAAACAAACAAAAGCGCGCCGTCAACCCACACACCTGTATCAGCCTTATACGTTTTTGGAAAGGCCACGATTTCGCAAGATCCAGTCAAATCCTGTAAACGCCCTACCGCCATCTGCTCTCCGTTTTTAGTAATCCGCACCTTGCAATCTGCTAAAACGCCCGCCATACGCACTGAACTTCCTTCTGGCAGATCCGGAAATCTATCTGAAGTAACAACTTGATCGCGCAGCATGTCGGCGAATTCTTGCAAGGGATGCGAGGATACATATAATCCCAAAAGCTCTCTTTCCCACTGCCACTTCTCTTCTTTACTTGCTAGCGGAGTTTGTTTTAACAGTAAACGACGAGTTTCGGGCAAAGCAGCAAACAAAGAATTCTGTCTAGTAGATATGTCGGCCGTACTGCGGTTGAATGCGAGCATAACTTCCATATTTTCTAACAAATTCGCGCGATCGCCAAAACGATCCGTTGCCCCGGACTTCACTAGACTCTCCAGGGATTTCTTATTTAGATTCTTGTGCTGAACGCGTTTTAGAAAATCTTCCAGATCTTGATAAGGACATTCTTCTGTCATCCTGAGCGTAAGCGAGGGATCCCGCCCCACTTGCAGATCACGAGATTCTTCACTGCGTTCAGAATGACAAGATGATTTCCGACGCCCTTCTATAATCGCCTCCACTATATCCGTGCCCAAATTCTTAATTGCCAAAAGACCAAAACGAATCTGCGTATCATCAATATAGGTAAAGTCTTTTTCACTCTCATTGACATCCGGCGGCAGCACGGTTATTCCTGATTCACGCCCAGCGGCAATAACCTCCGCAATCTTGTCATTATTTCCAGCTTCGGCTGTTAAAATCGCCGTTATAAATTCAGCTCCAAAATGCGCTTTCATGTAAGCAGTCTGGTACGCAACCATACCGTATGAGGCGGCATGCGCCTTATTAAAACCATAAGCCGCAAAAGGTTCAATCAAACTCCATAGCTCTTCAGCGTTGGCGCGCGGTAATCCATTCTTCACACAGCCAGACAAAAACTTCTCTCTCTGCGCAATCATCTCGCGCGGAATTTTCTTGCCCATGGCCTTACGCAATTTATCCGCTTCTTCCCAAGTATAACCCGCCAGTTTTATCGCGATCATTAAAACATCATCCTGATAAACCAAAATGCCAAAAGTACGCGCTAGTATCGGTTCAAGCCGCGGATCAAGATAGGAAATTAGCTTATGATTATGCTTGCGTCGAATATACTCCGGAATAGACTCCATTGGCCCGGGCCGAAATAGCGCGACCATCGCCATGATGTCATGAATCGTCGTCGGTTTCAGTTCTTTTAAATAACGGGTCATACCCGATCCGGATAACTGAAAAACTCCCATGGTATCCCCGCGCGAGAGCAATTCAAAAGTTTTTTTATCATCAAGGGGCAGCTCCTGCAAATTTACAACCACATCCTTGGTTTTTTTCACAATCTCCACGGCATTGCCCAAAATGGAGAGATTGCGAATACCCAACATATCCATTTTGACCAATCCTGCCGCTTCAACTTCATGCATGTCGTACTGCGTAATTATATTGTCGCCCTGCGCCTCACGCTGAAGCGGCGTAAAATCAGTAAGCCGAGTCGGCGCAATAACCATACCCGCCGCATGAACCGAAGCATGCCGCACACAGCCCTCCACCTTGCGCGACAAATCCAGAACCCGCCGTACTTTTTCATCCTCGCTATATAATTTTGCAAGATCGGGATTAATCTCCAGAGCTTTGTCAACTGTCATATGAAAGCCCTGGCTGCCCGGCGGAATCATTTTTGAAAGTCGGTCGCCAAAACTATAAGGCAAGCCCAAAACGCGCGTAACATCGCGCACTGCCGCGCGCGGCAACATTGTTCCAAAAGTTACAATCTGCGCGACCTTATCGCGTCCGTACATTTCCCGAACATATTCAATAACTTCATCCCTGCGATTATCCGCAAAATCAACATCAATATCCGGCGGAGTCGGGCGCGATGCTGTTAAAAACCGCTCAAAAGGCAAATTAAAATCTAGGGGATTTACTGTAGTAACTCCTATTAAATAAGATACGAGCGACCCCGCGGCAGAACCGCGCGTTGTAACAACAATTCCCTTTTCGCGCGCCCACCTCACATAATCAGACACCACCAAAAAATAAGTTGAGAATCCTGTCTTCTTAATAATGTCTAACTCATAATCCAGCCGCTCGCGCATCGCGCTATCAAACCTAGCGCCGAATTTCTCTTGCGCGCCCTGCCTGGCTAGCGCATCTAAATATTCATCGTGCGCCCTGCCTTCTGGCGCGGGATACTGCGGAAACGCCCATTTATTTAAAGTGAGCTCTACATTGCATAGCTCTGCGATCTTCAAGGTATTGCGCGGCGCCTCTGGCAAGTCTTTCCACGCGGCAAAAATTTGCTCCGGAGACTTAAAAGAAAGATCAGTCCCTGTCATATTCAAGCGATCTTTATCAGTCTGAAATTTACCGGTCTGAACACAAACCAAAATATCCTGCGCTTCAGCATCATCGCGATCCAAATAATGACTGTCCACTGTCGCGACCGGTAACATCCCCAATTCCTCGCAAAGCCTTAAAACCCCTTTGTTGGCCGCTTCTTGTTCCGGAATTTCCGGATGCTTTTGCACTTCGCCGAAAAAATTTTCTTTTTCAAATATATCCTGAAATTCTTGAGCTACGCGCTTTGCCCCTTCATAATTTCCCGCCGTGAGCAACCGCGGTATCTCGCCACCCAAACATCCCGAGAGAGCGATTAAACCCTTACCATACTGGCGCAATAAATTCTTATCAATGCGCGGCTTATAATAAAAACCTTGGAGATGCGCGATGGTTGTAAGTTGCAAAAGATTGCGATAACCCTCCTCGTTTTTTGCCAAAAGCGTTAAGTGATAATAATCATCATCAACTTTAGCGCGTTTCTCCGACATCTCGCCCAAAGCCATATAGGCTTCCATCCCTATAATCGGCTTAATGCCGGCTTTTTGGCACTCCTTATAAAATTCAATCGCGCCATACATGACACCATGATCCGTAATAGCCAAAGCCGGACATCCATATTCCTTGGCCTTGGCTACCAACTGATCAATTTTAGGAAGACCGTCAAGAAGGGAGTAGTGAGAATGGGTATGCAAGTGAACAAACGACATATTGCAGTAATCTGTAGCCGCAGGTCTTCAGCCTGCGTTCATTGCTCATAAGGAAAAAGTGGCCGCCTCTAATTTTGCGTAGCAAAACTTAGAAGTGGTCCCTTTTTCCTGGCCGAGTCACAGGTGGTTCGGATTACTTCTAAGCAAAACAATCTTATCACAGCCTAGAACGCAATAGCAACACGACGTATTCTGCAGCGTAAAATGACACCGTGAGCCTATTGATTCTGCAATGGGAAAATGACACCGAAAATAACTTGAAAAATCTGATAAAATGAAGGAAT
>Ga0075980_114_pt1 | contig 27221 bp, 27 predicted proteins | sample RifGroA2_FD_68056 | JGI IMG/M metagenome (GOLD analysis project Ga0075980, IMG submission 68056) | Parcubacteria bacterium GW2011_GWA2_47_26 | reverse complement strand
CAAGCTATATACCCAATTATCCGCATTGGAATTCCAACTGGTTGCGGTGCCATCAGAAGTATTCAAGGCGGCAATATAATTGCGGGATTGGCCGCCGATCGTGGTAAATTCGCCGCCGGCATAGAGGGTGGAACCAGAAAGAGCAAGAGTGCGGATAGGATTGTCGGCATTGGGATTAAAACTCGTAGCCGTACCATCCGAAGTACTTAAAGCCGCGAGGCGATTGCGAGCTTGGCCGCCAATATTATAAAAAACACCGCCAACATAGAGAGTTGAGCCAGAAAGAACAAGGGTGCGGACTACTTGATCAGCATTGGGATTCCAACTAGAGGCAGTGCCATCCGCGGTATTGAGAGCGGCAATATAATTGCGGGATTGGCCGCCGATACTTGTAAAGTCGCCGCCGGCATAGAGGGTAGAACCAGAAAGAGCAAGAGTGCGGATAGGATTGTCGGCATTGGGATTAAAACTCGTAGCTTCTCCAGTAGAAGGATCTATCGCAGCAATACGATTGCGAGCTTGGCTGCTCCCTACAGTACTGAAAGCTCCTCCTACATACAAAGTAGAGCCCGCAAGAGCTATAGTATACACTGCGCCGCCGTAGCTATCCAAGCTATATACCCAATTATCCGCATTGGAATTCCAACTGGTTGCGGTGCCATCAGAAGTATTCAAGGCGGCAATATAATTGCGGGATTGGCCGCCGATACTTGTAAAGTGGCCGCCGGCATAAAGAGTAGTACCAGAAACAGCTAAAGCTCTAACCGTTGGATCTCCATTGGATGCAGAAACATTGGGGTTAAAGCTCGTGACGGAACCATCTGTAGTATTGAATGCAGCAAGATGATTACGCGACTGGCCGCCAATGCTGGTAAAAGCTCCACCGGCATAAAGAGTAGTACCATCTAGCAACACAGTCATGACTTCAGTACCACAACAACCTCCTGAAGGCGTAGGATTAAAACTAGTAGCATTACCACTGCTCGTATCTATGGCTGCTAAAGAAGAGCGAGCTTGGCCTCCGATACTAAAAAATATGCCTGCTACATAAAGAGTGGTTCCGGATAAAGCAAAGGTATTAGGATTGTTAATATATGCGCCAACATTAGGAGCGGGATTCCAGCTTGTTGCATTACCTGTTGTAGTGTCAATAGCAGCAATTGCAGTGCGTGATTGGCCACCAATATTTGTGAAGCTTCCCCCCGCGTAAAGAGTAGCACCGGATAGCAGAAGGGATCGCACTGAATTATCGGCATTGGGATTCCAAGATGCATCAAGAGTGCCATCCGCATTAATATGGGCAATACGATTGCGCGCAACACTGCCAACTTGTGTGAAATCTCCACCAATATACCAGCCCCCAGAGCCATCGGAAACCACGACTCGAACATCGTCGTTCACACTTGGAAAAGTAGAAAGCGCTGCCCCGGTAAGAGTACTGACGGGTACACCTTGGCCAGTATGGGGAAATATTTTGGTAAATTCACCGCCGATATAAACTGTGCCGTCCGAGGCAGTGGTTATAGCATCAACCCGGCCATTAGTACCCCAGACGGCCTCTGCGGGAGTGTTGGTAATTTCGGCTACGACTGGCTGTATATAAAATGGCGTGTGGGTAATCTGAGATAAAAACAACGAGACAAGACCCAGAATCAGTCCCCAAATGAATAACTTTCTATAAAATACGGGTTTTATAAATTGAGTAACCATAATTGTCCACATCTCCTGTTTTTTAGTCTATCATAATAACATATTCCAACTCTTTACACAATTCCAATTTCATGATAAGAAAACCTCGTAGGTGACTAAATTACACCCACACCATCGTTCCTTGACAACTGCGTCGGTGGGGTAGCGCTCCTACCCGAACGGAGGTCCCACAATGAGACGGCTAAGCTGGTCCGTAGTAATCGTACTCGGTGCCCTCATGGCCATGGAAACACTGGTTCTACTTAGGGCACATCCACCTCTCTCCGCGGACACATTGCGGGCCTGGTTCACGGCAAAAATCTGCCTTGAGCAGAATGTATGTGAGGGCATGGGGCCAGTTTCGGGATTCTTCAAATTCCGGCATGGGCTAGTATGGACGAACTTCCTCGTCGCAATGCAGTACCTTGGCATGGACATAAAAGCTACGCAACTCGTAGTTCTTGTCTTGCATGCCATGGCTGCGGCTTGTGTTTATCTGCTAGGTCGAACTTTGAAGCTGGGGGCGCCGCTCTTGGCAACCGCCTTCTACACGGTACTCAGTCTCGGAGTCGTAGAATTTCCCTTGTTGTGGGAACCTTCGATCACACCCCTGCTCGTGGCGTTGTTCTATCTAATCTTTGCGATATCAACGCAAAGGCAAAGCCTAACCCTTTGGGCCCTTACGGCGATATTGCTCGCGCTGGCCATTGCCGCACACATGTCGAACCTGCTGCTTGTCCCCTTTTTCATCGTTGCCCTCATTATCGCAACTAGGACACCAGCGGTAAATTGCATACTGGGTCTACTGATCATCGCGGCTATATTGATTCTTGATTCCTGGCAAACCGTACTGAACAATGCTCGGCGCCTTCACGAACTCGGGCTCACCGTTCTTGGCATCCTCATTTTTATAACGGGGTTGATACTGGGTATACTGTGGCGGAAGAGAAAATGGCGGAAAGACCCAATGTTTCTGTGTTCTCTTCTGGCTGGGGCGGCGTGCGTGCTGATGCTTGCCCCCATTGCTGCGAGCAAATACGGATTCACCTTGCGCTATCTCACACCAATCCTGCCCATTGCTTGCCTGCTTACGGCCGACAGACTGCTACGGGCTAGTTCAAGGTTTCTGCCTTGGGCATGGCTAAACCGGTGTCTGGCGGGTAGCGCACTTCTTGGTCTGTCTTGGCTTCTTGTCGTAAATCCATATCTTAAGCCAGCCTTTTGCGCTGCTAAACCGTTCTGGTCCGTAACCGAAGCGGAAAAAGTGGCGAGGTATTTTTTTGAACAGGGATGGGATTGGCGGGAGATTCAAACACATGTAACGATCCCGGGTTCCCCCGACGCTATCAAGCATCTGCAATTTCTTGATGGCGTGTTCAGAAACAGCGCTGGAGGGACTCCTCTACAAGGGAATTTCATGCTGATCAAGATTCAGCGGGAAAAATTGCCGCAGCACATACCATCATCATGGCAAATCATCAAACTCGATCGCGGCAACGTTATGGTGGCGGTGCAACGTCAGGGAGCGCCACTGGATACGAACAACGCCACGATCTGTAGCAGTGCTCTTAACAGGCTGGCATTCGAAGCCCGGTGTATCAAGGCGGCTATTGGCCCAACCGCACCCAACACCTGTGAACCCCAAATCACAATTCGTTCAAATGACTCTCCGTCTGAAGTGATGCTTCAAATTCTGCCGTCGCAACAGATGAGGGTGCAGCATGGTTACCGTCTAACTTACACTTTCGATGTAAATATAAGTGGCATTGATAAGCCTGCACACTTTTTCTTTGCTGAAGATCCTTGTGGAGCTGGCTACCCTTGGCGCTTCAAAGATTCCTCTGGAGCGCTGTTGATTAGGGGTTGGGTTGCTTCATCACAAGTCATTCCACAAAACCAAACGACCGGTCAGCTCACGATTGTATTTGAGACGCCGCCAGGACGAGATGCGGTACCGCCGAGACCACAGGTTATAGGAAGTGCGGGAGACGACAGAGATCTCCGGGGACTACTCTGCGAACAACAGAAAGAAATTCAACGCAAGACAAAATCGCCCTCATGGTGGTGCAGATAGTAACAAGTAGGAGGCATACTTGACACTCCGGTCGTCGAAAAAGACGCCGGTGTTTTTTTATGGGCCTGTTGCCGAATGCGCTTTCGTCACAAAATCGCGTAGAAGCGAGCGAGGCGACGGTAAAAAATCGCAGGAATATATGGAGTATATTTCGAGGTTTTTTACCGAGCCGCAGCCGCTTATGCGCGATTGCAGTAGAAATGGTATTCGGCAACAGGCCCATTAAAATCCGACTAATTCAATTTCCTCGGTTAGATGCAAATCAAAATTTTCTAAAACAGCACTTCTAATCAAACGCATCAGCTCAAGACAGTCTTGAGCCCGTGCTTTGCCAGCGTTAACTATAAAATTGCAGTGCCTTGACGAAATCTTTGCTTGGCCGCTGCTTTTATCCGCAAGACCAAGATATTCAACTAACCAGCGGATCGGTATAACTTGACGCTCTTTAAACTGTTGGGGCAAGGCTTGTACTAATGAATCGGGCACAGGCTGGTTGCCACTAAAAAATTTTCCATTTTCATCGCGCAGTTTGAAATTTTTGAAAATACATCCCGCAGAAGGCTCTTTTGGCTGACCCACGGCACGGTGTTTTAAAAAATCGCGCATCTTACTTACAAGCTCTTGTTTGATGCCTTGTTTTAAGGCCAGTTCAACCTCCAAGATCACCAAATCTTTTCCATGCTTAAAAATGCTATCGCGATAATTAAATTGACAGTCTTCACTTTCCATCTCTACCACCTCTAAAGGGTGTTGCGGAGATACTCGCAATGCCCGTATCCTCTTCACCACATCTTTCATCTCCCCCCCAAACGCACCGGCATTACCCCGTACCGCGCCACCTACAGTTCCGGGTATGCCAATCCCCCACTCGAGGCCGGCTAGACCATTATCCACAGCGGCTTGAACTAAAACACCAAGAGGCACACCGGCGCCGGCAGTGATTGTTGAAGTTTGAATCTGGAAGCTGGAATTATTGATTTTGATCACTAGGCCCGCAAACCCTTGATCAGAAACTAACAAATCACTTCCGCCGCCTAAAATAAAATATGGCAGACGCAAATCCACTGCGGCTTCAATTGCCTTTGTAATTTCGTCTGCTGAACGCGCGACAAAAAAATACCGAGCCGGCCCACCAATCTTAAAAGTCGTATACGCCGACATTGGCTCATTTTCTTGTACTTCGCCAAGTCGCTTTTGCAATTCTTGTAATGTTTGACTACTCATAATCTTGCAATAACCAAGTCGCGAACTAGCAAATCAATGTCCCCTGCTCCCATAAAAATCACGACGTCTCCCGGTTGCATCATATTACGCACGAGCTTGTCAGTTTGTTTAAGACCACCGCCATAAATAACATTGGCCCGGCCGATTTTTTCCACTATATTGCGTGAACTTACATCATGATCCTCCATTCTTCCCTTTACGGCATAGATCTCGGAAACAATAACAAAATCTGCCACATCTTTCAAGGCTTCCACAAACTCGCTAAATAAACGCTTGGTGCGACTATGCTGATGGGGCTGATATACTAACACGAGACGTCTACCATAATAGAGTTTCCGCACCGCCTTCATTGTAGCTTTAATAGCGCTCGGATGATGGCCGTAATCGGAAATTATCGTTGGTGAATCTTGAATCTTAAATCTTAAATCTTGAAATTGACCCACTATCTCAAATCGGCGCCAGACACCGCGAAACTCGGCGAGCGTGCGCTCCACTATATCGCGTGGCACACCTAACTCTAACGCGCACGTTGCGGCAGCCGCGGCATTATACCGATTAAACTCTCCGGGCACTTGTAAATTCAGTATGCCAAAAATCTCGTTTTTTCGTCCATAGGGCATCACTCTCCGAGTCGTGCGACTGGGAGAGTGTACCATTTGATCAAATAACTGCTGGCAACCGCGGTCATCTTCATTTACTACTATAAAGCCATCCTCCGGCACTTTCTCCACCAGATTTTTAAAACTCTCCACGGTGTGGTCCAAATTTCGGAAATAATCCGGGTGATCATATTCAATATTGGTTACCACTACCGCATATGGCGACAGTTCTAAGAAATGATCGCGGTAATCATCGCCTTCCACGATAAAAAATCTGGAATCTGGAATCTGGAATGGAAAATGGGACGTTTCTAAATTTTGTTGCGCAAAATTAGAAACGTCCCGATTTTCTTCACGATGACGCAAAATTGCAGGCAGTCTCAAATTGCTGTTTCCCCACTGCGGCACGCGCGTGCCCACCATCACTAGCGGATCAAAACCGGCGGTTTCCAAAATTAAACCGAGCATGACTGTCGTTGTACTTTTTCCATGTGTGCCAGTTACCACGATTGTTTTAAAATTGCGACTAATCTGACCGAGCGCTTGGGCATAAGATAGCTCGGCAATGCCTCGCTTATGTGCCGCAATGCGCTCCGGATTATCCGCCGGCACGGCATCTGAATAAATTATTAACTCGCTATCATGCAAATTTGCTTCAGCATGTCCTATAAAAACTTTTATACCCTGCGCACGGAGAAATTGTGTAATCTCTGTTTCTGCAACATCAGATCCGCTTATTTCTTTGCCCTGCGCTAATAAAAATTGCGCTATAGCTGACACGCCTATGCCGCCGATGCCAACACAATGTATTTTTTGATAATGGTTCAACGTCATAATGAAGCGCTTAATGATTTTGATAGCTCAACCCACTTTTCAACTGAAAGCTCTTGCGCGCGAATATTAGATTTCAAATTAACACTATGCAGGGCCGAAACCGCTTGCTCGCGTGAAATGCGCAATCCTGCGCTTAAATTATTCTGCAATTGTTTGCGGCGGCTTGAAAATCCAATGCGCACAACTTGAAATAACTTTTTTTCATCAAAATCTCTGATTGCTAATTCATAATTCCTGATTCTCAATATAGCGCTATCCACCTCGGGTTGCGGCCAAAACGCGCTCCTTGGCACATAGTTTACAATCTCCGGCTTGCCATAATATTGAACCGCCACTGATAAAAGTGACATAGCGCCCGGCTTGGCGCAAACGCGCTCGGCAACTTCTTTTTGCACCATGAAGACAGCTAATGAAGGCCGCGGCTTTTCTTCAGTAAACTTGCGCAAGGCGGCCGAGGTAATATCATAGGGCAGATTGGATACCACTTTATAATGCTCGGGCTCACCCAACAACTCCACTATTTTATGATTTGATAATTTAAGCGCATCACCTTGTTGTATTATGACATTACGCACATTGCCGGGTAACTTTGTTGCCAAGACCTGTACAATTTTTTTATCCAGCTCTACAGCCAATATTTTCTTTACAATCTTGGCCATTTCAAAAGTCAGCACCCCAAAACCCGGCCCAATTTCTAAAACACGATCTTCCGCATTCAGGTTTGCGGCCTTTATCATTCCTTCAATCACCTGCGGATCAATAACAAAATTCTGCCCTCGTTTTTTTGTCGGCTTAATACCATATGTCTCGCACAGTTTTTGAATTTTTCCTAAATTGAACTCTTCACTTAGCATATCTCAAAAAAATAAATTATCAGAAAAGTTGCGGCCGCAACTTTTCTGATAATTTAACCGAACGAGGGTCGACGGCACCTTGCCTTAATATCTCTATTTTTTCGCTTTGCGCATCTACAATTGTAGAAGGTGACTGCTTTGGTAACTTTCCGGCATCCAAAACTAAATCAACTTTAAAGAAAGCTCGTTGCAAAGACTTCTTGATGCAGAACACACCATAACAGACGGAGAAGCCCGACTTATTTGCCGAAGTCGCAATAAGAGGTTTGCCTAAGGCATGGCTTAATGCCCGCGCCACTGGATGCGATGATATGCGTATTGCCGCGGTGCATTGTTTCACGCCATGTAGTCGCACACCATTTTTCATTTTGAGGACTAGCGTTAACGGCCCCGGCCAAAATTTTTTCGCCAGTTTTTCCGCAAGCGGCGTCATTATCGCATACTGTCTAGCCATACGCGCGTTAGCCACAATCAAAGGTAATGGTCTACCGCGCTTACGGCCTTTAATATGATAAATTTTCTCCACCGCCTGCGGATTGGTGGCATCACATCCCAGACCGTAAGCAGTCTCGGTTGGATAAACAATGACTCCGCCCTGCTCTAATACTTCTACAACTTTATGCACAACACTTTTGGGGGGATGACTGGAGTTGATTTTCAGAATTTGCATAATAACTGTGAATTACGAAACCTCCTTTTTCTGTCACCCCCGCCCCCATTTTCATGAGGGTAAACTCCAGCGGGGGTCCACAAACCTTAAAGAATTGACTGGATTTCCGCTTTCGCGGGAATGACATTGATGGGGTTTCGTGATTCAAAGTAAGAATTTAATCATATTCTTTAGCTGATGCCTTTAATTTCCCGGCTTGCCATCGTAAATAATTTTCCACAAACGGTTCAAGTTTTCCATCCAATACGCCATCTGTATCGCTGGTTTCATATTTTGTCCGCAAGTCTTTCACCATATGATAAGGATGCAAAACATAAGAGCGGATTTGATTTCCCCAAGCCGCTTCTTTATATTCACCGCGCACTTTAGATAATTCTTTTTCTTGAACTTGCTCGGCCAGCGCATGCAATTTTCCGCGCAAAATTTTCATAGCGGTCTCGCGATTTTGCTGCTGGCTGCGTTCATTCTGGCAAGTTACAGTAATTCCAGTTGGAAGATGCACAATGCGTACGGCGGAATAGGTAGTTTGCACACTCTGCCCGCCATGACCCGAGGATAAGAATGTATCAACGCGTAAATCTTTGGGATCAATAGTAATAGCTACTTCCTCAAGCACGGGCAAAACCTCCGCTAACGCAAAAGAAGTATGGCGCATTTTTTCGGCATCAAAGGGCGAGATGCGTACCAAACGGTGCACGCCGTGTTCCGATTTTAACCAACCGTAAGCATATCGTCCCGATACTTCCAAAGTGATGGATTTTATGCCTGCCTCGCCCCCGCGCGACTCATCAACAATACGCGCCGTCAATCCTTGCCGCTCGCAAAATCGCAAATACATCCGCAAAAGCATTTCTGCCCAATCTTGCGCTTCAGTGCCGCCAGCGCCAGCATGTATTGCTAAGATACAATCACTCTTATCGCGCTTACCGGAAAATAAAATAAAAAACTCCAGCTCTTCAAAACGTTTTTCTAGATTCTCGCACTCCTTTCCTAGCACCTCATCATCAACTACGCTATGCGCCATGCTGGCCAATGTTTCTGTATCGGCTTTTAATTCTTTCCATTGCTTTACCTCTTGCACGAGCTCGTCTCGCCTTTTGGACTTTGCGCGAGCTTTTTCTTGATCCAACCAAAAATCAGGCCGCGACATGTCGGCCTCTAACGCCGCTATTTCAGCCTTTGAGGAATTGAGGTCAAAGTAGCCTCCAGGTTTGATCAATCCTGGAGGCAAGGTCAGTTAAATTTTTGAGAAGTTCCTTCATCCCGTTAGAGGTAGGTCGTCCTTGGACGACCGTTCCTAGTTACATTTAGATTATGTCAGCCCTCACTGTGTGACCCCGTTTGGTACTAATATGTTTGTTTAGATACCTCTAACGGGATTTTATTCTTTATTATTACAATTTAATCCGCTTCGCGTACTGGCCGAGCACCGGCATTTCCCAATATTTTCCCTGCAAAGCATTTTGAATGCCAATGACAGCTAGAGCAATTAGCCCAATCGTTCCAAAAAATCCGATAATCCAGCCGATAAACGGCACCCAAGCCACCAGCCAAATGATGAATGAGGTAATGGTAAGTACTAGACCTTGCTTGCCGTGATGTTGGGCAAATGCGGATTCGCGCTTGCCCAAAAGCGGCAAAAGACACAAAATCCAAAGATAGCCGATTGCGGCTAAAATGCGCGTATCTTTGCTTTGTTCTATTTTTTCTTCGACCTTGGCTTCGGCAGAAGCCATTTTTTCTTTTGTGGACATATCCCGTTAGACGTTTAAAAATAATTTGCTTTAATGCACCCGCTAGACGTCAGTCAGCTTCGCCTTCCGTCTTGCATATAAGGGAAACGTGCCTGAACTTCTAACGGGACATAGATTGAGTTGATTATTAATTAACCTTAATAATTATGCTGTACCTTAATTATATTCTAACACAAAAGACAGCCTTTAGACAAGGGGCTGTCTTTTGATTGATTGAATTTGGTATAGCCTAGTAATCCATCTCGCCCATACCCCCGCCCATGCCGCCCGGCATGCCGCCGCCTTTTTCTTTCTTTTCGGGAATATCGGTTATGACAGTCTCGGTGGTCAAAACCATGGAGGCAATGGAAGCCGCGTTCTGGAGAGCAAAGCGCACGACTTTGGTGGGGTCAATAATTCCCGCGGCGGCCAAGTCTTCGTAAACGTCAGTCAAGGCATTATATCCAAACGCGCCGGTCCCTTTTCGCACCGCTTCAACCACAACTGAACCGTCCCTGCCGGCGTTCTCGGCAATCTGGCGGATTGGCTCTTCTAAAGCGCGCCGCAGAATGCGTACGCCGACTTTTTCCTCGCCATCAACTTCCCGCTCCAACGCTTCGAGCCGCGGCAGAGTGCGCAGAAGCGCGACACCACCGCCAGCCACAATACCTTCTTCTACGGCGGCCTTAGTGGCGTTCACCGCATCTTCAATGCGCATCTTTTTTTCTTTCATTTCGGTTTCTGTGGCTGCGCCAACTTTTATCACGGCGACGCCGCCCGCGAGTTTTGCCAAACGCTCCTGCAGTTTTTCTCGGTCAAAATCCGACTCGGTAGCTTCCAGCTCCTTTTTAATCTGCGCAACACGATCCTTAACTCGGTTCTGGTCGCCCTTGCCTTCAACAATGGTAGTGTAGTCTTTGGTAGACACCACGCGGCGAGCATGTCCAAGATCTTCCAATTTTACGCTATCTAATTTAAGGCCAAGCTCTTCTGTAATGACTTTCCCGCCAGTAAGAATGGCCATATCCTCAAGCATGGCTTTGCGGCGATCGCCAAAGCCCGGAGCTTTGACGGCCAAAGTCATAAAAGTGCCGCGCAGTTTGTTTACCACCAAAGTGGCAAGCGCCTCACCGTCAACTTCATCGGCAATAATAACCAATTCCTTGCGTCCGGTTTGCGCGACTTTCTCTAGAATCGGCAGAATGTCTTGAATTGAAGAGATTTTTTTATCCGTGATTAAAAAATAAGGATCCTCGTATTCGGCTTCCATGCGCTCGGGATTCGTAATCATGTAAGGAGAACTATACCCCTTGTCAAAGCGCATCCCGGATACTGGCTCGACTTCAATGCCGAATGATTTAGACTCTTCAACCGTAATGACGATATCTTTCACGTCGGCCACTTCTTTGCTAATCGCTTTAATAGCCTGCGCGATTTCACGGCCGATCTCCGGATCATTAGCCGAGATTGAAGCAACTTGCTGTATTTCTTCGTGGGTTTTAACGGCCTTAGAAAGTTTGCGCAACTCCTCAACCGCTTCCTCAACGCCACGATCAATGCCATGCTTTACAATCATCGGGTTTGCGCCGGCCGCAACGTTTTTAACGCCCTCGTGCACAATCGCCTGCGCTAAAACAGTTGCGGTAGTTGTCCCGTCTCCGGCAACATCATTTGTTTTGGAGGCGACTTCTTTAACCAAATCAGCGCCGACATTTTCAAATTTATCTTGTAGTTCAATTTCCTTGGCAACAGTTACGCCGTCTTTGGTAATGACCGGGCTGCCAAAGCCGCGATCTAAAACAACATTGCGACCCTTTGGCCCCAAAGTTACTTTTACGGCATTGGCCAATTTGTCTACGCCATGACGCAACGCGTCACGGGCGTGCTCTGCATAAATGAGTTGTTTTGCTGACATACTTTTGTAATCACTGAACGAATCGCTCAAATTTTGCTCGAAAGTTCACACCTTATTCGTGATTCGTGCAATATTAGCGAAATTAGCTCAGCGATTTATTCAATAATAGCTATCATGTCCGACTCCTCCAAAATCAGATACTCTTTACCTTCGACCTTGACTTCGTCCGGGCTGTATTTCTTAAATACAACCGTGTCGCCCACTTTTACTTCGAGCGGCGCGCGGTTGCCGTTATCAAGGAGCTTGCCCGACCCACAAGCAATGACTTTGCCTTTTTCCGGCTTTTCTTTATCCGCCGTTTCGGGCAGGATGATTCCTCCTTTGGTCTCTTCTTTAATAGGGCTGACCACGACCCTACTTCCAAGAGGTTTTAGCTGCATAGTTTCGGTTTTTTAAGATTTATTATTAGGATTTATAATAAGCTAGCACTTTACCCCAACGAGTGCTAACTGTTCTAATCAATACTGCTACAAGGCTGAATTTTTGTCAACCCCCATTATTTCTAGCCCTATTGTGGATAACTGTCCGATGGAAAATTTTGATTAGACCTGTTGCCTTATAGCTTTCTAGGCGTTTTTGATGCCGTTTGAGCCGAAACGAATGAAGGACGAGGAGGAATAGCCCCTGCTATTTCGACGAGTTCTGAATTTGTTGCAGACCAAATCGGGTCGAAAATGGCCGGGAGATTATAAGGCAACAGGTCTACTATCCGTTGGCTGTGTGAAGCGTGTACTAAAACCAAGAATGCTCCAGAAAATAAATACCCCGAAAGGAAGTGTCCATAAATAGTGGTCAAAAAGCAAGAGAATGTAGAATGTAGAATGTAGAATGTAGAATTGTGTTGTTTTAAAAATTTGATACAGGATCAGCAAAAATAAAAATAGACCAATAACACCTAGCTCGGCCCAAATCAAAAGTGGAACATTATGGACTGGCTGATAACTCCAAACTTGATCATTGAGGCGGATTTCGCGCGCGATAGCTTGGGTATAATTTCCAATACCTACGCCAAGTAAAGGATGGTTTTTAGTGATCTGCCAGGCTTCACGCAAACCTTCTACGCGCTCCACACGCGACTTTACTTCCAGTTGATTTTCTATGCCAGAAAAAATTCGCACTGCAACTAATGGACGATACAATGAAACAAGAAACACAAGATATCCAACGGCCAACCAAACCCACCGCGTTCGCGCGCAAAATCCTACGATCGTAGGATTTTGCGCGTTATGAAATGTCTCCCCGAATGTCTTCTCCGAAAATAGTAAACCAATAAACCAATAAACCAATAAAAATACAACGGCCAACCATGCCGTACGGGAAAAACTGAAAAGTATTCCGGTAAGTAGGATTGGCATGGCAATCTGCAGCACCAACCTCTGCCACCTTTGACTCATCTGGCTCTTCTGCCACATGATTACAACTACTGCAAGAGCTATTACTAGATATCCTCCGAAAACGTTGGGATGCGGTAGTCCGCCATAAGCTCTTAGCCATCTTGTACCTTGAACTTCTATAACTGAAGTGCCCAACACGGACGGATCGTGCGCTGCCATCCCTAAAATAGTAGAGGCAAACGAAGATTGGGTTAAAAATTGAAAAATGCCAAGGCCAGCCTGAAGAGTGGCGCCGGCGATAAAGGCAATGCCCACCCACTCTGTCATTCCGAGCCCCAGCACCAGAGCAGAGCTCGGTGCGGGGTTCCACTCCGCGAGGAATCTCTCGCCACTCGCCTGCGTAGTGGCAGGGATTTTTCCGCCCCGCTTCGCTACGGTCGAAATGACAAAATAGATCAGTATTCCTTCCAATAATCGCACTGCCGCCTGCAAAGCAATGATCTTATCAGTCGCCAAAATTATTGAAAAAAATCCTAAGGCTATCAATACAAGCGCTGCGTAGTGAATTCTATGCGGCCGCATAGAATGAACCATACCCCTCATATTCAGTATTCCAAGTAAAATAATGACCCATCCCAGCGCTTCAACCGCAAATATGGACAGCGTGCCATATTCATAAGGCACGCCCGCCACAATGGGCTGTTTAAAAATCCAGCGCGTTTGCAAGGGCAATGCGAAAAAAAACGTGAGCAAGATTATTTTTAATAACCTTAACATATAAGGGAACCTATTACTGCACATAATCCATAAAGCACGCGTGTACTTACGATCGTAAATACATGCGTGTTCAGGCAAGCGCTTTCAAATGATCCGCAAATTCTTCTCTAAAATATTCACGCCGATCCCGATCATGAAATTTAAGAAATTCGTCGTTCACCACTACGCTGGTTCCTTTATTAGCGACATCTTTAAGATAAGCCGGCAGCCAGCGCAATTGTAAAATGCGCGCAGAATGCTCCATTGCGCTAATCATATGGGTTTGCAGGTTCTTGAGCGCTCCACTTAAAACCCGACCAACAAGCGGCAGTCGAGATATAACCCGATAATTAATTAAATAACTAGACCGACGCACAATACGGCTTTGCGGCGGTTTGATGATTGGTACTTGCGGTAAAGCTGCATTTACCCACAGGTTGCGGGACCAAAAACGCTCTGCGCTTCCCGGAGACAGAAGCACAGGCATGAGCTTACTCATCCAATATAAGTAATAGAGATCTTGTTCAAGCGCTAACGCTTTCATAGATGCTCCGTCCCGAGCAAAAAACGAGAGACAAAGACCGTTGCTCACGCGCTCGCCTTTGGGCCGAAATCCGATAAGCTCGGCTAACAAAACTGCAAAAAATCGGGCTGTCCAAATCTGGACGGGTTTAGTAATAATAAAAAGATCAATATCGCTATCGCGCCGGCTGTGCAAAAAGCCTAATGAATTGCAGGCATATACTGCTTCAATCCCTGGCACAAAACGCAAAAGTTTGACAAATCTCCGCGCCTTATCAAGCTTATGTTTTGAGGCGCGATAACGTTTTTGGCGTTCTGCAATGAAATTTACTGCGCTACTTTCGGGCGTTTGTACTGCAGGAGGCAATGCTGACTCGGTTATATGTTGGCGTAAAAACCACAGGCCATTTTTATTTTGTAATTTATTTTGCAAGTATTGGCTTGAGTTTAAAACTTCGGCCACCTCATTGTAACTCGCTGAAATCTTCAAATTAGACCAAATTTCCAGCGGGGTAAGCGGATAAGAAAAAAGATCAAAATATACAATAACCTCTAAAATGGCTCGTTCAAGCGGGGTCGTCATAAATGCCGCAGAAAAAAATAATGAAACTCTGTACCGGGATTAAACTCTTTAACTATTTGGAATCCGCATTCACTAAACATGTCGCGCAACTTTTGCACATCGCGTCTCACGCGTCGCATGCCTCTTTTTTTAGTCTTGGGTAAAAATAGATCTGGCAAAAGATATTTTAACACGTAAGCGTAGTCTTTGGGGCGGGTGTCAAAGTGCAGATAAGCATAACCGCGTAATACTTCTTTGAACCGCTCAATAATTTTAGCAATCTCGTCTTGATTTTCTAAATGCTGAAATACATGGGTGGAGTAAATAAAATCGCATTGCAGGGGCCTTGAGTAAAATTCTGCGCTGTCTAAAAATTCCACACTGTTTAGTCCGCGCTTTTGCGCTTCTTGACGCCCAATTCTGCGCATTGTTTCTGCCGTATCAACTCCAATTACTTTTTTAAAATAACCCGCTAAAGGAAAGGCATAGCGGCCCACGCCGCAGCCAAAATCTAGCGCACATTGATTGGCAACATTATATTGTTTTAAGAGCGGTAAAATAAATTGCTGATAAGGGCCTGTTGCCGAATGCGCTTTCGTCACGAAATCGCTCCTGCGCGAGCGAGGCGAAGGTAAAAAATCGCAGGAATATACAGAGTATCTTTCGAGATTTTTTACCGAGCCGCAGCCGCGCAGGCGCGATTGCAGTAGAAATGGTATTCGGCAACAGGCCCCAAGGGTTGCGCATGTGTCTTATTTTTCCCTAATCTCGGGTTTTGATCCTTCGATGACTGTAGCGACACTTATTGCTTTGAGCTTTGGCCGCAAAAATACGTATTGCTGGATAATGGTGAGCAGGTTTGTAACAAGCCAGTAAAGGATTACGCCAGCGGGAAGCGATGCGCCGATCACTACGGTAAAGGCGGGCATCACATAAAGCATTTGCTTATTCATCATGCCGAGCATGGCTTCATCTTTACTGCCGGGAATTTTATTTTTAGGCTTATGCCGCGAGAGCATGGCCGTTTGCCAAAACTGGGAGAGGCCCGCGAGGACAGCAACAACAAAATTTGCCTTAGCAAGATCAAAAAAACCAAAAGCCAGCGACGAGATCGTTCCGGGATTATTTACAAAACCATAAAGCAAGTGCATGCCTTCGCTCTTAAGTCCGACAGTCAAAGCTTGGTACAGAGCAATAAAAATAGGAAGCTGTATCAACATCGGCAAACATGAAGAGGCGGGATTGACTTTCTCGGTCTTATAAAGCTCCATTGTGGCTTTAGCTAATCCTTGCCGATCGCCTTTATACTTTTCTTTAAGAGCATTGATCTTTGGCTGGAGATCTTGTAGAGCTTTTTGCGACCTCAAGGTTTGCAAAGTTACAGGCAAAATCAGCAAGCGCGTTCCGATAGTCAGCAATAAAATCGCCAAGCCCATGTCGCCAACAACATTATAAAGACCGATCAAGGCATTGAAGACCGGCTTGAGAAAAATGGCGTTGTAAAGATAGATCATGTTTACAAATTTTTGTTTTAAACTGTGCCGGTGTCCCCGCTTACAGCTTCTGGACTGACTGTCTCTGGTGCAGTTGGCGTAACTTCGGCCACCGCCTCTTCGGAAGAGGCCACTTGTTTGCCGCCGGCGCCTAAAATATTTATTTTCCAGCCCGTGAGTTTTGAAGCCAAACGCACGTTTTGACCAGCACGGCCAATGGCCAAAGAAAGCTCCTCCGCTGGTACGGAAACCTTAGCAGACTTTTCGTCTGCATTGAGTTCAACTTTAGCGACTTTGGCGGGAGACAAAGCGTTGATAATAAATTTTTCAGGATCATTACTCCATTCAATCACATCAATTTTCTCACCTCCGATTTCGGCGATAATAGTTTGAATGCGGCCGCCGCGCTGGCCAATGCAGGAACCGATGGGATCAATATTAGGGTCATTGGAAATAACTGCGACTTTAGTACGCGCACCCGGCTCGCGAGCCACTTCTTTAATTTCAACAACGCCGCTTTGCGCTTCGGGTATTTCCAATCGGAACAAGGCGCGCACCATTTCCGGATGAGCGCGCGAGACAATAATCTCCGGCCCTTTAGATCCCATGGCGACGGATTTAACATAGAATTTCAGGCGCTCGCCCGTACGGTAAGACTCATTTTCCAGTTGCTCTTGGGGCAACAAAAGCGCGGAGGTGCGTCCAAAATCTACAAACTGCAAACGACCCTCCCGGCGGCCGATAAGTCCGACTGCAATCGTCCCCTCTTTGCCTTTCCACTCCTCAAAAATAGTCTGGCGTTCAGCTTCGCGCAATTTTTGAGTAATTACTTGTTTGGCAGTTTGAGCCGCCATGCGGCCAAAGGCATGCGGAATTTCCAATTCAATTTTCAATTCTTCTCCGATTTCCGCATTGGGCTTGATCTGCCGCGCCTCGGAAATCATGAGCATGGTTTTGGGGTTGAACCGCTCTACTTCAGGAGTGACAGGTAAGTCAGACGAGCCAGAAGCGTCAGATGACTCTTTTGCCACTTCGGACACCTTTGTCACCTCTGCCACATATACCGCTCTTGATTCATCTGCTACTTTGACTGCTTCTTTTTGCGCTTCCAATTCCTCTTCTGTAAAATCCCGCACCACAGTCTTAATATCAAAAGCGCGCATGACGCCGGTTTCCGGGTCAAATTCAACTTTTACGTTCTGGTTTTTTTTGCCAAAATCTTTGCGGTACGCTGCGGCAAGCGCGGCTTCCACAGTAGACAAAACCGCTTCGTAGGCAAGACCTTTTTCCTCGCAAATTTGTTTTATGGCCTGAACTATTGGTGATGGCATAACTGTTTTATAAGACGTTATTTAACAAATAAACCAGTCCCGTTACTGGAACTAGTCTAGATTTAGTATAATACGGGATGGAGAGTTTGTCAAATGCATATTTCATCTATCTGCGTTGATGACGTTTTCTAAATGCCTGATTGTGGTTTGTTTAAGCGCGTAGTCGTAAATTACCGCAACAGAATCAATTTGATACGGCACATCTTGCAACCGATTTTTGAGCATATACACATTGGCAGTCCGGCGCAGACGTTCTTGCTTCCACGGGCCAATGGCGTCTTCGGGCGAACCAAAACGATTGGAGGTTCTAGTTTTTACCTCTACAAAAATAATGCGGCCGTCTTTGCCACGCGTTACAATATCCAGCTCACCAATTCTGTGCGTCCAGTGCCGCGCGACTATTATATAACCTTTGTTTTTCAAATAAAGCGCCGCGACTTCTTCGCCCCACTGCCCGACTGCTTTGCGAGAATTCCAGTCTGGCAAAATCGGATCTTTCCCCCACCACATATACTCTACTTATTTCTCTTAGGCAAATATTCTTTATATTTCTTCTCGGCCTGCAATTTTTCAAATTCCAATTTAAAATTTCTCAAAAAATTCTTCAGAATAAAGGCAAACCAGACCGCGGCAATAATAAAAAGCGCAAGCATCCAAACGCGCGCCGATAAAATTAGGGCGCCCAATTGTCTAAAAAACACAAAAACAATTCCCAGGATTGACAGTAAAAATAATGGCCGCGAAAGATTGCGCAAACCTCGCGCAAATGGCGGATTCGCGCGTTTCTTGTTTGCCATAACACGCAAAACAATGCCAGCCGCAAACAAAATGCCCAGCACGACCAGCGCTACTGCAAAAGATGACTGCCTAAAGGGCGGCGTCGCTACCGAAAACCAGTACGATAATTTTACAATATTGGCTATGTTCATATCTTTCTGAAAGCTAATCCGTAATGATACGGCCCAGCCTCAAATTCTTCAACCAGTTCAAAGTCGGCGGATTGAATAAGGCTTTTCACCTGTATTGGGTCAACGCGTTTTTCCACGGGCGGCCCAAAAGGCGCTTGTGTCATTTTCCAATCCGCGACCAAAAGCATCCCACTCGACTTTGTAATCCGCGCCGCCTCCCTAACAATCGTGGCTTTGTCTTTGATCTGAAACAAGGTATTAAGCAGAAGCGAGAGGTCAACCGAACTGTCCGCAATTCGCATGCCGCCCGCACGCTCTAGATCAGCCCAAATACCATCTACATTATCAACTCCCTCAAGTTTACGGCGGCTATCAATAGCCTGCAGTACGGATTTCAAAAGGTCAACTGCATAAACCTTGCCTTGCGGTCCGACTAGGTGCGCGGCAGGAAAGACAAAATGCCCCGCGGCGCCGCATCCTAAATCCGCAATAATAAAGCCCTGTCGGATTTTTCCGTGCTCCAAAAGTTTTACTGGATCAATAAGTTCGTTCCCGCCGCGTAGTTGAATAGGCATAATGTTGATCTACTGTCCACTGCCACTATGGCTAATTATATCACACTGTTAGCGTCCGCCAAACAGGGGTCTAAAGATAAAGATAACAATGTCTTGCAAAAATCCGCTTACGTAGAAAAGAAAGATAAAAATTATAGCTAGACCGATGAGTTTATAAAACAGCCGCGATCCGCCTTCAGCGCCTAAATGCTGTTCAGCCCAGGGAATGGCGCCGAAAATGTTATACAGCTTCTCGGACTTAACAACAATCAATGCTCCGATCGCCACACCGATAATAGTAACTATGTAACGCATAAATTATCGCCCCTGACGTGCGGCGTAGGCAAATGATAGAAAATATTTTTCAAGCTCTTCAAACGACACTCCGTAACTGTTATCTCCGTAAAATACATCGCAGAGTACCTCGCGAGCGCGTGTTATTTCATGAAGACGGTAACGCCACCGCGGATCTACAATGGTTAAATCGAAAAGTTCTAACGCGCGCTCAAGCGCTTTATCGCGATGCTCTTTATCTCCTCTACGTTGCCACGAAATAGCACGGCCCACGTCGCTCCCAATATTACCGAGCTGTTCCATAAGGGAGAGCGTATACCAGCGTCCTGATGCGAGACCATGATGTATGAAGTTACTCATATCCAGTCTACGAGTTTGCTGACAACTTGAAGAATCTTCTCACGAATTACGGCATCGTCAACACTTCGGGAACGATTGCCCTGACTTGGACGAAGGTTAATCATTGAATCAAACTCAACTCTTTCAAGCGCGGGGTGATCGGGATAAATATTGATACCCCAGAGATCTTTTTGCCGCGAGCCATCTTCGAGTAAAAAGGCTTCTTCATCAGCGTGGAGCTCTCCACCTATGGCCATGATACCGCGATCTATGTCAACTACCACTTTCACCATATCGCCAAATATCTCCGTAGCGATCCGCCTTAATTCTTCATGAGAAATATTTTCTGTAACCAAACGTATTTTTTGGTGTCCACCGTGTTTCTCTTGCATAGATAATTAAGTTTAATCTTGGTGGGCGCTTAGGGACTCAAACCCCAGACCTTCTCGGCTTGCCCCGTTAGAAATGGACGGTGTAGGTCTCGAACCTACGACCTTCTGCGTGTAAAGCAGACGCTCTAACCAACTGAGCTAACCGTCCATGCCGAATTTCTAACGGGGTGAATAAACGAGACGCTCTAACCAACTGAACTAAGCGCCCGAATTTTCAACACTCTCACTACACCATTATGGGGTGAAATTTAAGTTTTGGCAAGCCCCACAACCGCTGGTTTACGAAAGAGAGACCACAAATATAGGCCGCCGATCACAAAGGTCAGGCTTCCGATTTGGGCTGGAGTTAATCCGAGATAGCGGGCGTCAGACATAACTAGATCGGTTGCCCGATTGAAATCGAGCATAAAACGCCCGGCGCCATAGATAATTAAAAACATCACCAGATAAAAGCCATGCCAATATTTACGGCGCGACAATATTACAAACAGACCGAAAATCAAAAGGGCAAAAAATGATTCTGTGAGCCCCATATCCAGGCGGCTACCGCCGGGATACGCCACGGCTATTGGCAGACTACTCAAGCGCCCGGGGTGCATATGCGTTAAAAAACAACCAATCCGGCCAATCCCCCACCCTAAAGGAAACCAGTACATTATTATATCTGCATAACGCAAGATTTTTTCCCAACTCACCTGTTTTTTTCTGATTAGAGTCCAGCCGTAAATAAAAGAGGCGATGAGCGCCCCGCTGAAACCGCCAAAAGATGACATGCCGCCTTGCCAAAATTTGATAATATCGCTTGGGTTAGAGCCGTAGTAAGACCAGTCATAAAAAAATACATGGAAAAAACGCGCGCCGACAAAAGCCGAAATGAGCGCCCAAAAACTCCAGTCCAAAATTGGATTAGGATCCAAGCCGAAACGTTTTGCTCGTTTATGGGCAAAGAAAATTCCTACCGCGGCGCCAATGCTTACCACCAGACCCCAGGTTTGCAGAGCAAGAGGACCGAGATGAAACGTGGACACGTAAAAATATGGGATCATACATCAACAGCTTTGCGTGCATTTTCATACGCGCCTGCTACGTTAAATAATACGTCTTCACGTAATTGCGGCGCGAGGAATTGCAAACCTACGGGTAGGTTGTGTGCTTTGCCGCAGGGAATGGATATTCCGGGAATTCCGGCAATGTTAGCGGAGATCGTGAAAATATCGGCTAGATACATAGACAAAGGATCATTCATGCGTTCGCCAATAAGCCAAGCAGGATTTGGCGAGGTTGGCGCTACGATGCAATCCACGTTCAAGAAAGCTTCGTCAAAATCGCGTTTAACCAGCGTGCGCACGGCTTGCGCCTTTTTATAAAAGGCGTCCGCATAACCGGCAGAAAGGACATAGGTGCCGATCATAATGCGTCTTTTTACTTCGTCTCCAAATCCTTGCGCGCGAGACTTGGCATAAACATCGTATAACCCCCCAACTTCCCCCCTTAAATTAAGGGGGGGTTGAGAGGGGTTACTTCCACGTAACACAGAATATCCATAGCGCATGCCGTCAAAGCGGGCCAGGTTTGCCGAAACTTCTGCTGGCATGAGGATATAATAAACCGCAAGAGCATAAGAAGCGTGCGGCAGAGAAATTTCTACAATTCGTGCGCCAAGCTCTTCGAGTTTTTTAATGGCTAACCGCACGGCTTTTTCAGTTTCCAAATCCATGCCGTCAATAAAGTATTCTTTGGGGATGCCGATGCGCGTGCCGCGCAAACCAGTAACTCCCCCTTCTCCCCCTCTTAAGTTAAGAGGGGGTTGGGGGGCGTTATAATCCACCGTGGTCGCGTCTTTAGGGTCCCGACCCCGAATAGCCTCAAACACAATCCGCGCATCTTCAACGTTTTTAGCAAGCGGCCCGATGATATCTAAACCGGAAGCCATGGCCATCAAGCCATAACGCGAGACCGTGCCATAGGTTGGTTTGAGACCCACGATTCCACACAAAGCCGCGGGTTGGCGAATTGATCCGCCTGTATCAGAACCCAACGCGTAAATGCATTCATGCGCCGCCACAGCCGCGGCCGAACCAGCGGATGAACCACCTGGCACGCGTTCTAAATCGTGAGGGTTGCGGGTGATTTTAAAAGCAGAGCTCTCTCCGGAGGAGCCAAAAGCAAATTCATCCATATTGGTTTTACCAAGGATAATCGCACCAGCATTTTTCAGTTTGACCACTACTGTAGCGTCGTAGGGAGCAATATAGTTTTCAAGAATACGGGAAGAGGCCGTACATTTCACGCCTTGAACTAAAATATTGTCTTTGAGCGCTACAGGAATACCCTCAAGCGCGCCGGGAATCACGCCAGCTTTAATTTTTTTATCTATCTCACGCGCCGCCTCTAACGACTCTTTTTCCAACACAGTCAAAAAGGCCTTGACCTTACCGTCAAATTCTTTAACACGTTCCATGCACGCCCAAGTTAGCTCTTCGGAGGAAAAATCTTTGCGCTTAAGCCCCTCGTGAGCTTGAGTGATAGTGAGTTCGTTGAGATTCATACGAAATGTACGAAAACTGCTTTCGTGCCTTTCGTAAAGTTTTCGTACTTTCGTATGTTACTCAAAAACTCCCAGGGTTTCGAGTAGGTCGCCTTTTCGCTTTGGAAACTGTTCCAACATCGCCTCTCGTGTATCTGCCTCACATCCACGCATAACATCTTCGCGTACCACATTCTGAAGCCCAGTGATCTGGGATATCGGCTCTACTCCGGCCGTGTCTACTTTTGTGAGTTGCCCCACATACTCCAAAATCTCGGACAATTGCATCCGAAATTTTTCCACTTCTTCCGCTTTAAGCTCCAATCGCGCCAACTTGGCAATATGTAAAACTTCTTCACGGCTTAAAGACATAACAATTCAACAATATACCAATTTTTATAATTTAACAATCTAAATCAAAGGCAATCCCGTCATCTCCTTGGGTGCTTTCAGCCCCAAGATTTTTAGTACAGTGGGAGCGACATCGGAGAGTGTGCCGACTTGCGGCAAAAGCGACAAGTCTTCCCCAACAGCCTCAATTTGAGGATTGAGCTGGCCTTCATATTCAACTCCCACAATAATAAGCGGGACCGGGTTTGTAGAGTGTTCTTTATCAATATTTTTTGTTTGTAAATTTATGATCTCCTCGGCATTGCCATGGTCAGCTGTGATTATAGCAACACCTTTTTTAGAAAGCACGGTATCAACAATTTTGCCGATTTCAGCGTCAACTATCGCAATCGCCTCAACAGTTGCGGAAATATTGCCGGTATGCGCCACCATGTCGGGATTGGCAAAATTTATAGCGATGAAATCGTACTTATTGCCCAATATTTCTTTTACTGTGCGCGAAGTAATTGCTTTGGCGGACATTTCTGGTTTTGTATCATAAGAGGCAACTTTGGGCGAGGGAATAATTTCACGATCCTCTCCGGGAACCGTCTCTTCAATCATGCCGTTTAAGAAAAAAGTAATGTGAGCGTATTTTTCAGTTTCAGCAATATGGAACTGTTTTAGTCCGGCATCGGCAATAACCTTTGCCAGATAGGCAGTAATAGACTCGGGCTTGAACGCAACAATCACGGGCAGGTCTTTTTCATATTCCGTCATGGTTACAAATAATACATCTTTCAAAAAGAGGCCGCGATTGAATTTATCAAAGGTGGGAAGTACAAAGGCTTTGGCAATCTGGCGCATTCTATCTTCGCGGAAATTGAAAAAAATTATGGCGTCTTTATCGCTAACCGGCGCTAGGGGTTTCCCGTTTTTTACGATCGCAGTTGGAATGAATTCTTCATCATAAATTTTATTTGTGTAGGATTTTTCAATAGCTTTAACAGGATCCTCTGTGCTATCTATACCTTTCACGTCGTCAGCCGAAAGGCCAGTCATCACTGCATAGGCTTTTTGAGTGCGATCCCAACGATTATCGCGATCCATGGCGTAGAAACGGCCGGAAATAGAAGCGATCTGGCCTATTTTTAATTCGCTGATTTTCTTTTGCAGTTCACCAATAAATTGCAACCCAGTATTATAAATTGTATCGCGTCCATCAATAATGGCATGCACCGCCACTTTTTTAACATTTTCTTTTTTCGCAAGCTCTAAAAGCCTGTATAAATGCTCTTGATGACTATGCACACCTCCGGGAGAAACAAGCCCAATCAAATGGAGGGTGGAATTTTCTTTTTTGACTTGTTTTATGGCTCGGAGAAATGCCTCATTTTTAAAATATTCACCAGACTCCATGAACTTATTTATGCGCGGCAGCATTTGATAAAAAACGCGCCCCGCGCCAATGGCCAGGTGCCCCACTTCGGAATTTCCCATCTCTCCCCAAGAAAGCCCGACCTCATCGCCACCGGCGCGCAGGGTCATGCTCGGATAAGTGCGAATAAGTCTATTGAAAACCGGCGTCTTGGCTTGTGTGATAGCATTGCCCTCTCCCGGCGGCGCAACGCCAAAGCCGTCTAAAATAATCAAGACCACTGGTTTTGGTCTTTTTTGTGCTGGCATAATTAATTAAATTCAGTCTATCATAAAAGCCAGTTCTGGCCAAGAACAGGCTCTTACGAATTTGTGGCCTAGCCACAATATAAGCTACGCTCGTGGCTAGGCCACAAATCGTTCCAAGTCCATTTAGACTTCCTTCTCAATCTCCAGGAGCCTATTGTATTTCGCGATTCTTTCTCCCCTAGAGGGCGCGCCGGCTTTGATGTATTCCGCGTTGACTGCTACGGCCAAATCCGCAATGGTGGTATCCAGCGTTTCGCCGGAGCGATGCGAGATAATGATTTTCATGTCGTGCTTTTGGGCTAGCGCAATCGTATCCATGGTTTCGGAAAGCGTGCCGATTTGATTGGGCTTAATCAAAATGGCATTGGAAGCGCCGAGTTTAATGCCTTTTTCTAGACGATCCACGTTAGTCGTATACAAGTCATCGCCGATAATACGTAATTTTATATTTTGCTTTTTGCACTCTGCGTTAAATTTCGCCCAAGCTTCCCAGTCGTCTTCGGCAAAGGGATCTTCAATAGACACGAGCGGATATCTCGCCATTAACCTTTCATAAAATTTCATCAAATCCGCTACAGAAAACTTTTTCTTTTCAAGTTTGAGGATGTAGCGTTTTTCTTTTTTGTCATAAAATTCCGAAGCGGCCGCGTCAATGCCAAACTCTAGAAGCCCCGGTTTATTATAGCCCGCGTCTTCCACGGCTCGGACAAAAAATTGAAACGGCTCTTCGTTAGATTTGAAACGCGGAGCATAACCGCCTTCATTGCCTACATCAGTATCCTTGCCCGCGCTTTTTAACACATGGCCAAGCGCATGAAAAATCTCCGCGCCAGCGCGGATTTTTTCGCTTACGGTTTTGAATCCGTAAGGAATCGCTAAAAACTCCTGGATATCTAAATTAGTATCCGCGTGCTTGCCGCCGTTAAAGAGATTCATCAAGGGAGTTGGCAGTCTGTAGCCTATAGTCTGTAGTCCATACACACGGCGCAGCCATTTATAGAGTGGCGTGCCGCTACCATAAGCGCCGGCGTGGGCGCAGGCAAGGGAGACGCCAAGAATTGCATTTGCCCCGAGTCGCCGTTTATTCGACGTGCCATCCAACTTAATCATCTCCTCGTCAATCTCTCTCAACTTTTCCACGCTCATGCCAGTGATCTTCTTAGTGATAACTGTACTAACATTCTTGACCGCCTTGAGTACTCCTTTGCCGCTGTAGCGTTTTTTGTCGCCATCGCGCAGTTCTACTGCTTCATGCACACCGGTTGAGGCGCCCGAGGGCACCGAGGCCTCGCCCATTGCGCCACTCTCTAAAGTAACCCAGACTTTTAAAGTCGGGTCACCGCGGGAATCCAAAATTTCCTGGGCTTGGATTTTCTTAACCTTCATCCCATTAGAAGTTAAAGAATTATTTACTGATATTGTATCCCGTAGACGAAGTCGGCTTCACCTCCCGTCTTATACATAATGAAGACATGCCTGAACTTCTAACGGGACTACAGTATCTCGTAGCTTACTGATACATTGACATTAATTTCTAGACTTCCGGATTCAATGCTCGGAGTTGGCGCTGACGCGGCGCCGCCTATTCCTGTTTCTAGTCCAAAAGATTTGAACATGTAGGGCTGCTCCGGCGCATATTCACTGAAAGAAACAAGTTTGCCCAGACGCACTCCGGCTTTTTGAGCTAAGGCCCTGGCTTTAACCAAGGCATTATCCAACGCTTTTTCGCGAGCCTGCTGTCTTAAGGTTTCGGGATCGTCTATGGTAAAATTCACGCCGGATACTTGATTAGCGCCAGCCTCGCCAGCGGCTCCCAAAATCGCGCCGATCTTGCCAAGATCGCGGATTTTAACGCGCACATTTTGAGTAACTTGATAACTACGAAAGACTTGCTTGCCCTCCAGCCAATTATATTGGGGAGAGATGGAATAATTTGTAGTTTGAATGTCTGCGGACGCAATTCCAAATCCGCGCAATTTAGCAATCAAAGCATTCATCTTATTGGTATTTAAGGTCTGGGCGGTAACCACTTCACGATCTTCGGTAAAAATTCCGATATCCACGGTGGCGATATCCGGCACGCCTACAACCTTGCCCTGACCTTCAACGGTAATCGTATCGCGAACCTCGGCCTTGCCAATATAACTAAATTTTTTAAGATCGTTTCTGATCTGCCCGCCCATCCAAACAATGCCGTATACCAGAAGAATGGCTAAAATAAGAGTAAAAAGTTTGTTCTCTGACCACTTGGGCCAAAACGAGGAAGAATCGGACATATAAGATTGAGAAATTAGGAGTTAAGGTTATAGTAACTTATAACTATAGTATATCACGGGCGCCACCAGCTAACTATTCCACACTTCCCCGTCGTCCGCTCTTCCATTTGATATGGTGTATTCACACCTTCTACCGATTATACATTATCCACAGCAATTGTAGCATAAATAAAGTCTGCTTCCACCAAAGGCGGAAAGGTGGCGCAAATAAAGGGACATGGTCCTTCGTATTCAATCATCTAAAATGACACCAAAGGGGTACTGGTTCTGTCATGAGAAAATGACACCGAGCAGAACCTTGAAAAATCTGGTAATATGAGGGGTT
>Ga0075980_107_pt1 | contig 27992 bp, 23 predicted proteins | sample RifGroA2_FD_68056 | JGI IMG/M metagenome (GOLD analysis project Ga0075980, IMG submission 68056) | Parcubacteria bacterium GW2011_GWA2_47_26 | reverse complement strand
AATTCGACTTGTTTCCAAATGCGAATAAAAAAGATGGAGGCATGGTTTTTGTTTTCGGATTTTATAACACCAATATCGCCCTTCTCAACCATGATTTCTTGAGGGGCTACAATATCTTTTTTAGCAACGACAAATTTGTTTGATGATTTAGTCATTTTAGGAAATAATCAGCCGGCTTATTATAAATAGCGGCAATTTTTTTCATTTCCGCAACATCGAGTCGTCTTTCACCAGACTCGATTTTCGAGATATAGGATTGCGGCTTCCCAAGTTTATCGGCTACTGCTTGTTGGGATAAATCGGCCTTAATACGCGCTTTTTTCAAGCGTTCTATAATTTCTTTATATTCTTTTGAATAAATTGACTTACCCATATTTATTTGTATAATATATCCTATTGTGGTATAATCCCAAAATGGGATATACTGATTTAGGGAGTTCCTTAACCTTTTCCGCGCACGGGTGGTGGGGCAAGGAAAAGAATAATGTCGCCGCCGAAAATCCAATCCGTCCGAGCAGGGGAATGGCGGAAGGGGGGTGTGGGGGGAATTCCGCCATTCCCTTGCAAAAAATAGAGGCCAGCCCCGCCGCCTTGCTTATTAAAGCAAGACACCACAGAAAAATACTCTTTTCATTAGAAGAAAAAGAAATTGGGCGCGCGCAAAATGAAAAGAGCAAAGAGTATTTTTCTGTGGTGTGGCGAGTGGTAGCGAGCGGCGGCGGGCTGGCTTCCTTAGTTCCGTTCAAAGTAGGTTCGCGCGAAGTGTATAATTACAGCACCAGAACTAACTTTGTCGGAATTGACTGCTCCGCGCGGGCTTGCGCCCGCGCTCCGCAGGGCAAAATCCGCTTTTGTTTTCGCCGTAAAATCCCAGAGTTCGCCCCAATAACCATATGAAAGAGCTCAAACCAAAAACTCAATGCGTTCTCTACGCTCGGAAATCAACCGAGGAGGACGACAAACAAATAATGTCTATCGAGGCACAACTTTTTGAATTGCGCGAATATGCCGAGCGAGAGCGCATTGAGATTGTAAAAGAATTTACTGAAGCGAAAAGCGCAAAGAAGCCTGGGCGAGAGGAATTTGCCAAAATGCTTTCCACGATTGAAACGAGCAAAAAACCGCTTGGCATTTTAGCGTGGCACACGGATCGTCTCGCCCGCAATAGCGTGGACGGTGGCAAAATAATTTACTTGGTGGACACCGGCGCTATTACTTCTTTGCGCTTTCCGCAGTTTTGGTTTGAGCCAACTCCGCAAGGGAAATTCATGTTGCAAGTGGCGTTCGGACAGAGCAAATACTTTCCAGATAACTTGGTGGAAAACGTGAAGCGCGGTATTCGCCAAAAACTCCGCCGGGGAGAATGGCTAACGCTCGCGCCCTTTGGCTATGTGAATAATCCAAAAACACGACAAATTGAACCACACCCCGTGAAATCTAAAATTGTCGTGCGAGCGTTTGAGGAATTCGCCAAAGGAATGCACACACTCAAATCTCTTTCGGAGTTTTTGGCGGAACTTGGTATTGAAACTCGGCACCGAACGCCACTTGCCAAAGCGTCCGTCCACCGGATGCTCACTAATCGTGCCTATCTCGGCTTTGTGGCGCACAAAGGCGAATACTTTGACGGACGCTTTGAGCCAATTCTTTCCCTCGCAACCTTTGAAGCCGTGCAGGAAATATTGAGGCGAAAAGCAAAACCTCGCAAATCAAAACAGAGACACAATTTCCCTTTTACCGGACTGCTCACTTGCGCCGAGTGTGGAAGTGCGATCACGGCGCAATTCGCGCACGGCAACGGCGGAACATATCGCTACTATCGTTGCACTCGGAAAAAGGGAAATTGTAGTCAAAAATATTTGCGAGAAAATTTGCTCGTTTCGCAACTAAAGGCACGGCTTCAAAGCGTTGCGCTTTGCGATGGGTGGACGGAAAAAATGTTGAAGCAAGTTGAAGTGTGGGAAAAGGAGCAAGTCCGCTCATCGCAAACATTCGTCCAAAATCTTGAAACGGAACAAAGCGAAGTTTCCGCAAAACTGGATAAACTTGTTTCTACCTACATTGACGGCGATGTACCGAAAGAAAGCTATCTCGCCAAAAAGGAGGAGTTGATGATGCGGAAACTCGCTTTGACCAATCAAAAAGAAGATTTTAGACAAACAGGAAGGAATTGGATTGAACCCTTGCGGAGTTGGATTTTAGATATACGAAAAGCCAAAAAATTGTCGCAAGGCGACAATTTTGAGGACATTAAGGCATTTGTCCAAAAAGTTGGAACGAACCATCGACTTTTGGACAAATCCGCTTCCTTTTCGTTTTCCGAGCCGTGGAATTTTTTGGCTCAATTCCTTGCGAGCCGCGCCTCTCGGCGCGGCGAGCATTCGGACTTGTCCCCAGCGAAAAAGTTGAAAAGTTCAGAATTGTGGGCGCGGATGGAATCGAACCATCGACCTCGTCATTACCTGCCCCGTACTAAATTTGGACTGAATGGACGAGGGAGGATTCGAACCTCCGACCCCGTCATTATCAGTGACGTGCTCTAACCAACTGAGCTACTCGTCCAAATTTTAGTACTGGGGTCAGTGACCCCGAACCAAAGCAAAGCTTGGTACGGGGCGCAGCGCGCTCTAACCGACTGAGCTACGCGCCCAAATTTTATATATAGAGCATAGCAGATATTTTTTAAAACAACAAGTCGGTGTATTTTCAAAGGGTGGGTGGCGTATGGTATACTGGGCATGTTATGCCAATTTTTCGCAATTACAAGCAGATTGCCACGACGGAGTTGCGCAAACAAGCTTTGCAGATTATTGAGAGCGGCATTAAGGCAGTGGATCCTTTTCAAGCAGTGTTGAAAAAAACTAGTCTGGTCGGGGATAGCCTTTCTATTGATGACACAGTTGTTAATCTGCGCAAGTTCAAGCGCGTCTTTTTTGTGGGCATTGGCAAAGCCTCCAATAGTGCGGCCGCGGCGATTGAGCATTTATTGGGCAGTAAGTTGACGCGCGGCATTTCACTGGATGTGGAGAAAAGAAGATTGCGCAAGATCGTTAGTCTTCGCGGAGATCATCCTTTTCCGACGGAGCGCAATGTTGAGGCCACAAACAGGATAAAAGAATTGTTAAGTAATCTTCGCGCTAATGACTTAGTGATTACAGCTATCTCGGGTGGCGGTTCGGCTCTGCTTTGTTCTTTGCCTAAAGCGACTTGTGCAGAAGAAAAATTAATAACCCAGATTTTTTTTGAACGCGGAGCGAATATTGAGGAGATAAATACAGTGCGCAAACATCTTTCTGATCTTAAAGGCGGGGGATTGGCTAAATTGGCTTATCCCGCCACTGTAGTTTCTTTGATTTTTTCAGATACGCCGGGTTGCGCGCTAGATACAGTGGCTTCCGGCCCAACGCTATTGGATTCCACAAGTATAAAAGATGCGCGAGCTTTAATAAAAGAGTACCGTTTGCCGGAGATGGAATTTATGGAAACGCTTAAGGATAAAAAGTATTTTAGGCGAGTGAAAAACATCTTGATGGTTTGCAACATGGATGCCTTAAGCGCAATGTATGCTTGTGCGCTAAATTTTGGTTTTAAGGCAGTGATGTGCGGAAATTGTTTGGCTGGCGAGGCAGCGGAGCTTGGCAAATGGCTGGCTCAAAAGGTACGTCCGGGGCAGGCTTTAATTGGCGGGGGTGAAACTGTGGTTACTATAAAAGGCAAGGGGCGGGGAGGAAGAAACCAGGAATTGGTTTTAGGGGCGTTGCCATATTTGGGTAAGGAATCCGTGTTGGTGTCTTTGGACAGTGATGGCATTGATAATACTGATGCGGCTGGTGCGATTGCCGACAATGAGTCTTTGAAAAAGGCAAAACGTTTTGGCCTTGATTACAAACACTATCTTCGTTATAATGATTCGTACAGTTTTTTTAAGAAGATGGATGACCTGGTTTTTACTGGCCCGACAGGGACGAATATTGCGGATTTGATGGTTATATTAAGTGCATAAAGACAGGCGGAGCGATGTGCGCACTAAATTTGCGGGCTGTGGCTCAGCAGTCTAGAGCACATGGTTCTTGCCCGCCAAAATTTCGGGGTCTTCGGGGCATAGCGTAGCAGTCTAACGCGCTTGCTTTGGGAGCAAGAGATCCTGGGTGCGAATCCCAGTGCCCCGAAATTTAGGCGGGTGAAGGACCAGGAACGCGGTGCGCCTGTCCGCCGAGTCTAAAGGCGCCACAGAACCGTATGGCATACCCGATGGACCGAGAGGCGGAAATTCCACCAGCCCGATTGAGTTTTGTGTAATAGACGCGGATACTTGCCAAGATTTGGCTAATCGTGTAAAGTAGCTAAGCAATATTAATTATTAATCTAACCTAAGACCTCTTGCCAAATAACCATTTCTACTGCAATTTGAATATTTTGGCTACGCCGCATTCAGGGCTCGTCGCCGTATATTTAAGTCATGTACGCCTCCTCGTCCTTCATGCGGCTCGCTCAAAATCTTCAAATTTCGTTGCGAAAAGTTATTTTGCAAGAGGTCTCTAAAGCACATGCTAATTTCTAATACTATCGAGGTTTCTGAAGAGTTAAAGAATCTATTGACTACTAAAGATTTTTTTAACATACCCAAGGCTGATGATGTTATAAAAGGCATAGTAATCTCAATGTCTCCGCGCGAGATCTTAATAGATATCCCGGGCTATAAAACAGGTTTAATCTCCGGGGTCGGGTTGCAAGAGCAGCAATCCATTTATCCGGACTTAAAAATAGGCGATGAAATAGAGGCGATTGTTATAGACCTGGAAAATGAGGAAGGATTTGTAGAGCTATCTTTCCATGGGGCGGGCCAGACCAAAGCATGGGACGATGTTTTGAGTGTTAAGCAGACGGGCAAGGTGGTTGAAGTTAAAGTGGTGGATGCTAATCGCGGCGGACTCATGTGTGTTTTAGGGCGCACGGCCGGGTTTTTGCCGGTGTCGCAACTGGCGCCAGAACATTATCCGCGCGTGGCTGGCGGCGATAAAAGCAAAATTTTAGATAAGCTGCGCTCATTTATTGACCAAAATTTACGTGTGAGGGTTCTTGATGCGGATCCCAAGGAAAATAAATTGATTTTTTCAGAAAAGGCGCTTTGGGAGGAGGAGCAGAAAGAGCACTTAGCGAAGTATAAGGTGGGCGATGTTGTTGAAGGCACGATTACGGCTGTGACGGACTTTGGAGTTTTTGTCAGCTTTGATGATTTAGAAGGACTTGTGCATATTTCCGAAATTGCTTGGCAGAGAATTGATAATCCGGCTGATCTTGTAAAAGTCAGTGATCATGTCCGCGCGCAAGTTTTATCAATTCAAGGCTCAAAGATTTTCCTTTCCATGAAGGCCTTGATTGAGGATCCGTGGAGGAAGATTAGTGAACGTTACCAGGTTGGGCAAGTGGTAAAGGGGCGCGTTTTGAAGGTAAATCCCTTTGGGTTGTTTGTGGAATTGGATCCGGAGATTCATGGCTTGGCCCATGTTTCGGAGCTTGTAATAGAGTCGGGTGTGCCGATTGAGGAGCAGATTAAATATGGCGATGAGTTGGAATTCAAAGTCGTTTCCATTGAACCTGAAAATCATCGTTTAGGACTCTCTCAAAAAGCTCTTAAGCATGAGGCCGGACATAAAGAATCAAAGGAGTCAGAGGGGGCAGATGAGTCAAATGATGAAGTAATGCCGTCCTCGCCATCTGTGGCACAAGATGGTATCGCACCCAAGGAAGATGTGGTACAATAAGGCTAAGCCTTAGCCTTGACGTAAATATGTCAACATTATTTCGTAATTTTGTTATTTTTCTTTTAGGTCTTTTAGTTATTGCCGGTTTGCTTTCGGTGGTAAATTTTGAACGGACCACGATGGAGCGCGCAGATATAGGCAAGTTTGTCAGCCAAGTGCGGGCTGGTGAAGTCGCGCGCGTGGAAATAAAAGGCGAGGCTCTTCTTGTTTCTTTAAAAAATGGCGGCAAGGAGACGGTGCAGAGAGAGTCGGGTGAGTCCCTGTCTTCTTTGCTTAAAAATTACGGAATTGAATCAGAGCAAATTCAAAATATAGAAATAGCCGTAAAGCGCGATTCGTCATTTACCTACTGGCTTTCGGCATTGTTGCCGTTTCTTATCCCGTTCCTTTTGATAGGAGCAGTTATTTTTTTCATGATGCGCCAAGTTCAGGGCGTCAACAACAGGGCAATGTCTTTTGGCCAGGCGGGCGCTCGCGAGGTGCCGGCAGAGGCCAAGCAAAAAGTCACTTTCAAAGATGTGGCTGGACTTAAGGAAGCCAAGGAGGAGCTTTATGAAATAGTGGAGTTTTTGAAAAATCCGAAAAAGTTTACCGCGCTGGGAGCCAAGATTCCCAAGGGCGTGTTGCTTATGGGCGCGCCCGGAACAGGAAAAACGCTTTTGGCGCGCGCGGTTGCCGGAGAGGCGAATGTTCCGTTTTTTCATATTTCTGGATCGGAATTTGTAGAGATGTTTGTTGGGGTTGGCGCGGCGCGGGTACGTGATCTTTTCCGCAGAGCAAAGAAGAGCGCACCGTGCATTATTTTTGTGGACGAGATAGACGCGGTAGGCAGACAGCGCGGCGCCGGACTCGGCGGAAGCCATGATGAGCGTGAGCAAACCCTGAATCAGATTTTGGTGGAAATGGACGGTTTTGATCCGCATGCAGGGACCATTGTTGTGGCGGCAACTAATCGTCCGGACATTCTTGATCCGGCGCTGTTGCGGCCGGGACGGTTTGACCGGCGCGTTGTGCTTGATCAGCCGGATATCAAAGATAGAGAGGAAATTTTAAAGATCCATGCCCAGGATAAGCCTTTGGCTAAAGTAATGAAATTGCGGACGATTGCGGAGCGTACGCCAGGGTTTTCGGGTGCGGATCTGGCCAATCTGATTAATGAGGCGGCAATACTTGCAGCCCGGCGCAACAAAAAAGAAGTGGGGATGGAAGAGCTTATTGAATCCATTGATAAGGTACTCTTGGGGCCAGAACGCAAGAGCCATATTTTAAGCGACAAGGAACGCAAGGTGACGGCTTTTCACGAAGCGGGCCATGCGATTGTCGGTCATGAATTGCCCGGCAGTGATCTGGTGCGCAAGGTGTCTATTGTTTCCCGTGGGCGGGCTGCTGGCTATACATTGAAGCTTCCCTCCGAAGATCGCCATTTGAAGGCACGCGCGGAGTTTTTGGATGAGATCGCGGCGCTCTTGGGCGGTTTTGTGGCCGAGCGCGAAGTTTTTGGCGATGTTACGACCGGCGCTTCCAATGATTTGAAGGTGGCCACAGCTTTAGCGCGTCGGCTGGTTACCGAATACGGAATGTCTGATAGATTAGGGCCGCGCACTTTTGGAGAGCACGATGAGTTAATATTTTTGGGACGAGAAATTACAGAGCAGCGCGACTATTCGGAAAAAGTCGCCCAAGCTATTGATGCAGAAATTGATTCTATAATACACGGGGCGCGGGTGACTGCTGAATCGGTTATTCGCGACCAGCGCGAGGTTATGGAGCGAATTGTGACGGCCCTGCTTGAAAAAGAAACTTTGGAGCAAGCGGAGTTTGAAGCCTTTTTTGGCGGCCAGCCTGTCCCGCAGCCAGCAGCGCAGGATAGTGGCTCAAAAGGGATTGTCGAGGGCAAGCCGCGCAAGGCAAAAGAGGCCAAGGAAAAGCGGGCTGTTCCTCAATTAGGGCCGGTTGTGGTATAAAAGCTACGCTTTTGTGCCACCGGCGCTCGGAGTCAATACAAACTATTGAGGTTTGTGCCGACTCCTCACTTGGTGGTATAATATAGATAGTCCTCACTACAAAATCCTCAACCTCGCCTGAAGCTGCAATCTTAAGATTTTAAGCTTTATAAATATGAAGGAGGCCTCTGTCTATCGCGGTATTTTAAAACAAGCTTGGGAAATAACTCGGCGCAATAAAAAACTCTGGGTTCTTGGATTTTTGGCGATTTTTTGGGGCAACATCGGCGCCTACAATATTTTTGACCGTTCTTTTGGCTTTTTGACCGCGCCGACATATCCTGTAAGCCCGGGCTCACTTGAACTCGCTCCGGTTTTGAAGTCAGCCACACCGCTTGCGATTGCGAGCGGTATCGTCATGACTTTGCTCATTTTGTCCGTTCTTTTTATACTGCTATGGTTCATGACAGTTGGCCGAGGCGGTCTTATAGAGGCGATTGCCAAGCGCAGTGATAACAAAAAAGTTACCGTTGCGGCGGCGATTACAAAAGGGGCCAAGTTTTTTTGGCCGCTTTTAGGCATTGGCTTACTCTCACGATTAGATGTGCCGCTCTATGTGTTTTTACTGGCGCCGGCAGTGCGCAGGACTGCGTTGGGGGACGGAGAAGGCACGGGTTTTTTTGTATTGATTTTTTTGGCAATCACTCTGGCCTCACTTATACTCTCGTTTTTAGGCATTTACGCTTCGGCTTCTGTTGTGCTGCAGGGAGAGAAATTTTTGGCGGCCATTAAAAAGAGCCTGCAGCTTTTCAGCCGATTTTGGCTAGTGTCTATTGAACTGGCGCTCATTCTTTATTTAGTTACTTTAGTGCTTGGAATTGCCCTGATTGTCGCGGGGCTTATTTTGGGAATTCCGCTCCTGCTTCTTTATGTGATAGTAATGTTATTGCAAATACCAGCGGGAATTTGGATTGTACTTGTGCCAGCGGCAGTTGTCTACATTGCTTTATTAATTATCGTCGGTTCCGCGTTTGCTACTTTCCACATGTCAGCTTGGACACTTTTGTTCATGCGTCTATCGCGCGAAGGAGCAGTGGCAAAGGTTGTGCGCTTAACTTCCAGGTTTGCACATGTTCTTCATCGTAAGGTGATTTAAGCGGGTATGGCAGGCCAGATTCCAGCTATCACCCCAGAGGAGACCAAAGAAAAGTTCGAGGCGAAAATGCACGAGCTTGCGCTTCAAGAAAAAGAGAAGGAGACGGAGCGCAAGGCCGCATTTTTCGGTTTGCCTTGTATAAACTTAAGGGGGTTTCCGATTAGTCCGGAAGCGTTACAGCTTGTTTCAGAAGAGCAGGCCAAAAAATTGCAGGCAGTCTGTTTTTTTTATTCGGGCAGTGAATTTCGTCTCGGCACCGTTGACCCCGCGCTTCCAGAAATCAAAGAGCTGGTTTTTCAAATATCCGAGCGCATTGCCGGCCAGGGCGCCATCTATGTAATTTCAGAAGAGAGTTTTAGGCGTGCTTTTGCGCTTTATGAGAAGCTGCCGAAATTTCGTCCCACGATTAAAGGTGTGGTAATTACCGAAGAGGATTTAGAAAAATTCAGTAGCGAGTTGCGTTCGTTTCAGGAATTACAGGAACGTCTTAAGGGTGTATCAGTCACTGATGTAGTGACGCTTTTAGTGGCGGCTGCACTGCAATCCAAATCCTCGGATATTCATATTGAAGCCGAAGAGGTTGAGATTGTGGTGCGTTTTCGGATTGATGGGGTTTTACAAATCGTTTCCAAATTACCCAAGACGGATTGGGCTAAGGTTGCTTCACGCATCAAACTTTTGGCTGGCTTGAAGATAAATATCATTGATCGGCCTCAAGACGGCCGCTTTACCATTTTTGCGGCAGGTGAGAAGACTGATGTGCGCGTATCAACTGTCCCGACCGCTTATGGCGAGTCAATCGTCATGCGGCTTTTGCGCTCTACTGCGGTTGGTCTTCAGTTTGAGGATCTAGGGTTACGGGGCCGGGCGTATGAACAGCTTAAGCGCGAGGTAGAGCGGCCTAACGGAATGATTGTGACAACCGGACCGACGGGTTCTGGTAAAACTACCACGCTTTACGCTATCCTTAATAAGCTGAATGATCCGGAAACAAAGATAATCACTCTTGAAGATCCTATTGAATATAAGCTAGCGGGCATTGCCCAAAGCCAGATTGAGGCCTCCAAGGACTACACTTTTGCGGCGGGGCTGCGGTCAATTTTGCGTCAAGATCCGGACGTAATCATGGTTGGTGAAATTCGCGACTTAGAGACGGCAGACATAACCATACAAGCCGCGCTAACCGGACATCTAGTGTTGTCCACCATTCATACCAATAGCGCCGCTGGAGCGATCCCTCGCTTTTTAGCTTTGGGAGCAAAGCCGTTTTTATTGGCTCCTTCGCTTAACGCGGTTATTGGGCAGCGCTTGGTGCGCAAGATTCATGAGGATTGCAAGGAAGAAATACAATTAGACGAGGATACCCTCAAGCGCGTCAAGGAAGTTTTAGGGGCAATGCCTAAGGACGCGGAGTATAAGATTGATTTGGGAGATATGAAATTTTATAGAGGGCGCGGGTGTCCGAAATGTTTTGACTTGGGGTATAAGGGGCGGATGGGAATTTACGAGATCATGACCATGAATAAAGAACTGGAAGGAGTGATTTTGTCAGGCAAGGTTTCGGAATATGTCATGCAGGAAATTGCGGTAAAAAACGGGATGATTACCATGGCGCAAGACGGCTTGCTCAAGGCTTTGGATGGGATAACTACCGTGGAAGAGATATTTTCGGTGGCGGAGTAATAAAGCGTTCGTTTTTCCGTTTGTTGTACTGAAACCTGATTGTCTTATAGACATAACTCCGCAGTAGGGGTTTTATTTTTTCTCCCCATTCCACAACAACAACCGCGTCTTGCCGGCCAAGCCAGTCCATAAGACCAATTTCATAAATTTCCTCTGCTTTTTTCAATCTATAGACATCGGCGTGGACAAACCATTTGGGTTCACGGCGGTGTTTTTGTGCACATTTGTGAGGTTTTATTTTATGCGCATGCATGACAGTAAAAGTTGGGCTTTTGATTTTTTCGCGTATGCCAAAGGCTTTGGCTAACCCTTGGACAAAGGTAGTCTTGCCGGTGCCAAGCTCGCCGGTCAGCAGTAAAATATCGCCGCCAGACAATTCGTCGGCTACTTGGCGGGCGAAATGCAAAGTATCTTGTACACTTTGTGAGATTAACTCTTTTATTTTGGTTTTGCTAGAAGTGGACATGTATTTAGCGTAACAGAATTTTGCGAGTTAGCAAAGTGTTGTTTGAAGGTTAGCAATAATTCGGCTATAATGGGGGCAGTAATAAGCTGCGCTTATATAAATAATTAAATGATTTTTTATGTTTACAGCCAGAGTATCAAAGTTTAGGTTTTTAACATTAGCGTTTGTGAGTGCGGCTATTCTTGCGGCCCAAAATAGTTTGGCCCACCCGACACCGGAAATCATCTCTCCCGAAGTGGCCGAATGTTTCGGGCAGAGTTCGCGAAAGTACGAAGAGATTACGCCCGCGTTGGAAAAAAGCTTAATCGCGGAATGCAAGGAAAAAGTCAAAACTCTCGCGCCGCCGGAGGAAGTTAAAGTTGAGGTCGAAAGAGAAACCAGCGGTCCGCCGGTCGCGAGTGGTTGGCAGACGCTGTTTTCCGATGATTTTGAAAAGAGCTTGGCCTTGAGCTGGAACTTTTTTGGTGACTGGTCAATAAAAAAAGATAATACAAATGTGCTCGAGATCGGCGGGGAACAGCCATTTTACACCTCGGCCGGAGCGGAAAGCTGGACTGACTACAAATTAAGCTTCAAATATAAACCACTTAAGGACGACGAAACGGCCAATTTACGAATTAAGTTTAGAATTGATTGGTCCCACAACATTTATTACTCATTCAAATTGTCCCCGGTTGAAAAACAATTAATCTTAGAGAAATTTACCGGCGAAAAAGCAATGGTGCTGCAGCAAGCGCCGTTTGAATTCCAACTTGATTCCTGGAAAAACTTTGAAATCACGGCCGCTGAAGACAAGATTTGGGTTTTTGCCGACGGGATACCGGTCATGAGTCTGAAAGATCCGGAAAACCCTTTGCTTTTCGGGAGAATCGGGATTGAAGCTGAGTTTACAAAAGCGCCCATTGCCAGAATTGATGATTTTAAAATCATCGGTGTTTTTGAGAAACCGACATGGGAACACCTGGGCGCTCCATTTGGCGGAAAGGTGGCCAAAATACTTATTGATCCGCAGAACCCCAACAATGTTTTACTGACCAGTGAACACGCTTCGGTTTACAAATCTACGGACGGAGGAAAAACCTGGAAATCGGCTTTCAAGGGTTTGAACACCGTGGATCTCCTGGTCAAAAGTTTAGCCATGAGTCCGCGTGATTCCAAGATCGTGCTGGCCATGTCTTCCGATGGTCCGTACAGAACAATCGATCAGGGCGAGGTCTGGCGCAAGATGTCCAAGATAACTTCCCCCGACAATTCCGTCGTCAGAGGATCGGGAAGATTTGCTTTTAGTCCTTCCGATCCCAATCGAGTTTACATGGGTACAGACAGGGATATTGAAGAGGATGGAGTGACACAGGGAGGATTGTTTCTAAAATCGGAAGACGCTGGCGCCAGTTTTACGACCCAACCCGCGGCTATATTCAATAAAAACGTAAGATCAATGACGGTTCATCCGGCCAACCCGGATATTGTTTTTGTCGGCACTAAGCATGAAGGCATATGGAAAACTGCTGACGGCGGCGGGACTTGGCAGGAAAAAAATAACGGCCTTGATTATAAAGAGATTGCGGCCGTGGAGATTAATCCGGCGAACCCCAGTCAAATGTTCGCGGTGGCCGGCCAGTTATCCGACCAAAAATTTCTTTACAAAAGCAATGACGCCGGAGAAAGCTGGCAAAAAACGGCGATTTCTTTTGAGGGAGAGGAAGTGAAAGACGTCGTCATGGTGAAAATTGCTTCTTCAAACCCCAGTCTTGTTTATGTTGTTAGTGGAAATAAATTATTTGTTTCCAAAGACGGGGGCGGCAGTTGGCAGGGCCAAGAAATAATCGGTGCGTACGGTGTATTTGACATTGCCGTAGACCCCGCGAATCCAGATAAATTGATCGTTGGCTATTATAACGGTGTGATGATAACCGAAGATGGCGGAAATACATGGCAGCGATCGGTTCAAGGCCTTGGCGCTCACGGGATTATTTCTTTGGCCGTGGATCAAACCGATCCCGCCATTGTCTATGCCGGCGACTGGAGTTATGGCGGGGTTCATAAAAGCACTGACTACGGAAAAACCTGGACCGACGTCAATTCTGGTTTGGGGGAAGGGGCGATTCCCAATGTTCAAGATTTGACAATAGATCCAAACGATTCTCAAATTCTCTACGCCGCTATTCATGACCGCGGAATTTTTAAATCAACAAATGGAGGAACAAGCTGGCAAAGCGCTAATAATGGTTTAACGAGTTTGAACATCGCTCAAGTGATTGTTTCTCCGAGCGATTCTAATCTTCTTTACGCGGCGGCAACGGAACGAGTAAATTATTTTGATAAATCTGAACAGGATAGCGCAAGTTACGGGGTGTTTAAGTCCACAAACGGCGGAAACCAATGGACGCGGGTGTCCACTGGTTTACAGGAGGCCAGTGTCCAAACTATTGCCCTCCACCCATCAAATTCCAACATCATTTACGCCGGCACTGCTTTGAATGGCTTGTTTAAATCAACAGACGGCGGCGCGACCTGGCAGGCAAAAAACAATGGTTTTGAGAATGGCGATGACTATACCCAGGCCATAGTCATCAATCCCCAAAACCCCAACGAGTTGTACGCTGGAATTGATCAGATATACAAAAGCAGATGGCAGGAGGCGCGCACGGAATTCGTGACCAGCGGCGGTGCTGTTTACAAATCCATTGACGGTGGAGAAAGCTGGCAGAAGTTAAATTTAGACAAAAGAGTAGCCACGGTTGAAAAAATTACGATAGATCCGGTTAATCCCAGCACGGTTTATGTTTCCACTCACAGTCCGGGAGTATACAAAAGCATTGATAACGGAAAAACGTGGAAACCAATGAACATGGGCATGCTTTATTTGGAAGACACCTACGGCGGACACAATTATGTGTTTGCCATGGATATTTCTTCTGATGGCCAAGTTTTGTATGCCGGTGGCTGCGGGCGAGGAGTATTTAGAACGGAATTGGCCGGGCAAAGAGATTTGGAGCGGATTTTAGAAGGTACAGAAAGTAAAAAGGCAAAAATATCGCCGTACCTCGTTATAGCCGCATCTCTTATAATTCTTTTTGTAGCGGCTGTTATAGGTTATATCGTTTATTTGAGAAAGAGAAGGATTAAGGACTAAATTTTGGACCCTACCGGGATCGAACCGGTCACCTCCTCGTTGCAAACGAGGCGCTCTACCAAATGAGCTAAGGGCCCATACAGCGCTACGATTCGTGTCATGATATCATAACCACTCCACGTGGTCAATCATATCCGTAGATTTATGCTATCTTTTTTTGCCGCCGTGCATAGGGCGATAGGATTCGCGGGGATCAGAGCGGGCGCGCTTGGGCCATTGTGTAGGAGTTTCAGCAGTCATGCTTCTGCGCGTGGAAAGTCCGGTTAAATCTACTTCTTCTTTAAGGCCGTGCACAGTATAAAGTGATCCCTTGGTTTTTTCAGGTATAAAATTAAAAATGAGTTTTCTTTTGCCAAAGAAGTTTTCGTACCAGTGTTCGTGGTTATGAAATTTTGGGTCTAGATATTGGAGAGCGCCTTGGTTCCAGTCAATGGCGTAAATGCCGATTTTTCCCGGTACTCCTTCCACATGGATCAGCAGTGCTTCGCAGGGAGCGCGATCGGAGCATCGCGGGCAATAAACTCGCGCGATGATTTCAGCTCCGAAATTCGCGGGTGAACGGAACTTTATATTGGTGCGCTTGCAAAAGCAAGTGATAGTGAAACGGGTCATAGAGTTTTTATTTTGCAAGATTAGGCGGAGTTTTGCCCTCTAGAGCGGCGATAATATTTTTTGCGGCTACGCGGGACATGGCCTGGCGCGCTTCAATTGTACCCGAGGCGGTGTGTGGAGTTAAAATGACGTTGTTATATTTTTTCAATTCAAGATTATCGCGAATGTCGCAATCAATGGCGGGCTCGCATTCAAAAACATCCAGGGCGGCACCGGCGATTTGTTTGTTTTCAAGAGCGCGCAGTAAGGCTTTTTCGTCGATAATTGGGCCGCGAGCCGTGTTAATTAGGAAGGCTCGCGGCTTCATTTGGCGTAGCTCTGCCTCCGAAATTAAGTGGCGGGTAGTTGGCAGAAGCGGAACATGCAAAGAAACAAAGTCGGATTCCTTGAGCAGGGTTGGCAGATCAACCAGCTTCCCCCCATATTCGCGTTCAAAATCGGGGTTGGGTTTAATATCATGATAAAGCGCTTTCATGCGGAAGCCTTTGACGGCGCGTTCGGCCACGGCAAAACCGATTCGTCCCAGGCCGACTATACCTAGAGTTTTGCCATAAACGTCTGCGCCTAAAAGCAGGGTAGGAGACCAGCCTTGATATTTTTCAGCTTTGGTAAAGCGATCGGACTCGGGGATGCGGTGGGCTAAGGCGAGCATTAAAGCAAAAGTATGCTCGGCCACGGCTTCGCTCACTTCGTTGCAAGGAGTGTTAGCGATAAAGATGTTGCGTTGTTTGGCGGTCTCAAGATCAATGTTATCAAAACCAACGGCGTAGTTGGCGACGATTTTAAGTTCTGGCCCGGCGGCGTCAAAAACTTCAGCGTCAATGCGGTCAGTCAGAATAGATAAGATCGCCTGGCTACCGCTTACACCTTTTAGGAGTTCTGGCCGTGGTATTATCTCGTCTTTAGGATGGATTATAACCTCGTATCCTTTTTCTTTTAGCATTTTTATTCCTTGGTTGGGAATTTGGCGGGTGATGAATATTTTAGGCATAAAGAAGATTGTAAGTGATCAAACTTGTTCGATTTAGGTAAGGTCATTATAGCGCTTCCTTGACGGGTTGTCTAAACTTGTATGACAAAAATCCGCCGTTTGAGCGGCGGATTTTTGATGTCCTGCTTAATGCAGGGACGGAGCTTGTCAACTATTTTTAGAGTAACATAATTCATTAGACACGTCAAGAAGAGGTGTGTGGATAATCCTTTCCGGATGGAGGTGAGGGGATTTGCACCCCCAGGATTAGAGTTGACAAGCTCCATCCTGCACTAAGCCACCCCCACCCAGAAAGAATCACCTTTTACAGTGTTAAAGTTTAATCTCGCGTATGGGTAACTTGTGCAGTTGGTTTTTTGAAGGGTAATTTTTGAGGATGCCGACTTTGGCGCCGAAGTGCTGGACAACGCTGTCGGCGTTATAAGAGCCGACACACAATGCTTCTTTAATGTCACCTTTGCTTTTTAGCCAGCCAGTTAGGAATCCGGAGCCAAAAGCATCGCCGGCTCCGGTTAGGTTTTTAGGTTTATGGCCTACGGAGGGGATGTAGTAGGCGCGCATATTTGTGCGAGATCCTTCGACTCGCCCCGAAGGCTTTCGGGGTTCGCTCAGGATGACACCTCGTGTCGCGGCATAGGCGCCTTTAGGGCCGTCGGTCAGAATTACATTGTGTCCATAACGCGCGGCCGCGCGCAACAGCCCCCGAGTGTTGTTGAATTTTTCACCGGTGAGACGAGTGGCTTCTTCGCGATTGAGAATGAGGAAGGCGAGAGATTGTAGTAACCCCTCCCAACCTCCCCTTAACCTAAGGGGAGGATAGAGTTTAGTGAGCTCCTGTCCACCTGGATTGAAGGCTACTTGTGCTCCGATTTTTTGGGCATGAGCGAGTATATTTTTCAGGAGCGCAAGGTCGCCGGCTAGAGAGGATATATAAAACCAGTGCGTTTGAAGTTGTTGCCAGGGGATTTTTGCATGTTCTATGGTACGGGAAGCGCCGCGGTAAACTAAAATAGTGCGTTCCCCAATTTCGCCGCCGGGGGAGAGGATGGCGGAGTAGGCAGTGAGTTCTTTGCGGGCGGTTTGGATAAGTGAAGTATCCACCTTACTGTGTTTTAGTATTTGTTTGATGTCGTTTCCGGCGCTGTCGTTGCCTATTCGGCAGAGCGTTGCGGTTTTAAGCTTGCCAAGGCGTGTAAAGGTTACGGCGTTGTTAGTGGCTCCGCCGCCAGTATCAAAATGTATGCTGTCCACGTTGATTTTTGCGCCAAAGGGCAAGCAGGCCTCGATGTGGGTGAGTGCGTCTTTGGTTTTGTGCGGGTGCAAGGCGTGGCTTATGAGAAAAACGTCGCGCGTGGCTGAACCGATGGTGATGATATCGTACATACCCGCCTAAATTTATCCCGCCGCAGTAAATTTTGGCGGGTGTATTTATATTTGTATTTTATCGCAGTTATACACTGTTGACAAATTTTTGACTGCACGGTATTATAACGCTTGCACCTTTGCGGGTTGCTTTTTCTTTTGGAAAAAGCTTTCCGCAAGAGATGTTCAACATAAAGCGATCGTGGAGGATAGCGTGCGTTCATTTTGGTATGATAACGCTGATAGATCCGTGCCTGAATCCAAACAACCCCGTTCCTTGGGGGGAGAGGTGATGTCGTCAGCGGCTACTGTCTGTGCAAGTGGGGAGGTACCTGCTAGGTCACACACAGATCATGGTGAGCGGGTGGCGAGCTACGGGAAGGCTAGCGCTAGGCAGGAAGTAGTACACGACTTCTTCCATAGCCATGACCTCACGGTTGAGGTGCCGCTTCCGGCCGTCACGGATGCTGAATGCATTCGGCGTTCGCTATTTGGGCAAGAGCCTTTTTATCGCCCGTCTAGTGCGGTTGTGGACGATCGGCAGTTCATGGTCGCAATGGGCTATGGGTATCATCCTACGGTCTCGGACGAGCAGTATCGCAATAACATAATTTGGGAGCCGACACCTACGGGTTACTGGTTTTGGGGCGATGCAATGGATGTGTGTCCACGGGCGGGAGTTCCTTGGGTAGAATTGACCGAGATGGTCATATTGCCCGCCTTGGAGGAATACGCGGTGGCTTGGTGCATGTATCAGCATGAGCATCGCGAGCATGGCGAGCGGTTTGATAGCCAGAGTTGGTCATGGTTGCGCACGCGCACGAGGCAGGACGGCGCTTTGCGCGCTTCCGGCTCGTGTGTTCTACACATTAATGTTTGCGACACCGATGCACTTAGACGTGTTTATCCAGGCATCGGAGGCCGCTCGGTGGAGCGGATAGCGGCGGCGCGATAAACCCCGTACCATAGTGTGAGTTTGTGTGAGGTGAGATGGGGTACGGAGTAAAACAAATGTTCCTTGGTTCTAGACCTAGCGTAGCATGGCTGCGTTAGGTTGTTTTTTATTTAAGGCACCTTAGGCCTTTTGCGCACAGCCCAGAAGGCGTATTTTTTCTCGCGCCACTTGCGTGATAACTTTTTTTGCTTCGCCTAAAATTTTACGAGGATCTATGGTTTCGGGAGACTCTTTTAATTTATGACGGACGCCGACGGTAAAAGCAAGGCGCAAATCAGTATCTATGTTGATTTTATTAATGCCGAACTTCACGGCTTTTTTAATTAAGGCATCGGAGATGCCGCGGGCTTCCCGAATTTTGCAGCCGTGGCGCAGGCAGTGTTGTTTTAATTTTTGGGGAACGCCCGAGGCGCCGTGGAGGACGAGGGGAATTTTTACAGCGGTTTTGATTTTTTTAAGGCGTTCAAGATCTAGGCGGGGCGCGCCTTTGAATTTATAAGCGCCATGGGCGGTGCCGATCGCTATGGCGAGAGCGTCGCAGTGTGTCTCGCGTACAAATTCGGCGGCTTGAGTGGAATCGGTAAAGCACGCTTCGCGTTCTTTTACTGAAACAAAGTCTTCAATGCCGGCAATTGCTCCGAGCTCGGCCTCCACAGAAATATTTTTGGCATGTGCGAGTTTTACAATTTCTTTAGTAGTGCGGACATTATCTTTAAATGGGAGAGCGGAGCCGTCATACATGGCCGAGGTGTAATAACCGGATTTTATAGCTTGCTTTACTAGGGCGATATTTTTCCCGTGGTCAAGGTGAAATACGACAGGCACGCGCGTTTTTTTTACTTCAATATGAACGAGCGCGGCCAACTCTTCCATGCCGGCATATTCAATAGCGCCTGCGGAGGTTTGTAAAATCACAGGGGCTTTTTCGGCAATCGCCGCGTCCATAACGGCCTGTAAAATTTCCAGATCATTGATATTAAACGCGCCAACTGCGTAATTTTCGCGATTGGCTTTGGCGAGAACGGATTTAAGGGTGGTGAGCATAAGTCGGGATGTTCAACGCCGTTAAATTTTCCGCGGTTTGATGCGCTGGTACTTTTGGATCACCTGTTTAATGCCAGCTTGCGTGAGGAGTCCGGCTTGGGGGCCGATTTTGGCAATGACGGAAGCAGAGTTGGCGGTTCCCCAGCGCAGGGCTTCGTTTAAGGGATGGCCATGCGCTAACGCTCCGATAAAACCAATGGCAAAGGAATCGCCGGCGCCGGTTTTTTCCACGACTTGTATGGGGAAGACGGGCATGCAGTAGCACTCTCCGTTATTATGCACAAATGAACCATTGCCACCATCGGTAATAACTACAATCTCTGGCCCCGTCTCTTTTACGCGATGGAGCAGGGTTTTTATATCGCCTACGCGCCCCACTAGCCCCTCGGCCTCTTCCTTATTTAAGAAGACAACAGTTGTCATGCGCAAGACATCGCGGATGCGTGCCAGTCCTTTGCGCAATTGGTGCGTTCCGGGATTGAATCCTAGCTTAGGTCGGGGATGGGTATTTTTTAAATATTTAACAAGCGCGCTTTCCAGTTGTTCGTGATTGGCGCCGATAGAGGTGTAATATAACCAACGACTTGGTTCAAGTTTGGGCAGACGATAGCGCCGCGGATGATGATAAACCAAAATGGTGCGCTCGCCTTTGTAGTTAAGCACTACTGAATAATTAGAGGGTTTGCCTTTATCAATTTCCAGATACTTTAAAGAGACGCCTTCGGTTTTCATGGCGCGAGTGATACGCTTGCCAATGTCATCACTGCCTATGATGGAGTAAAAAGCGGTTTTGAGGTCAAGTCGCGCGCCGCCGACCGCCACATTGCAGGCGTTGCCGGCGACTTTTTGGTCAAGGCGAATGATTGGAATTTTGTCGGCATAATTCAAACACAGCATGCACATTTCTTTTTCTAAAGTGCACATGACCGAGGCGTCTTGAATTTTTACAAAAGTATCTAGGGTGGCATCTCCGATAGAAATAAGGTCGAGCATAGGTTTAGAATCTTGAAGTTAGAATCTTGAAGTTAGATTTTTTTTCTTGTCATCACGCGGAGTGTCACTTCCACGATGTGGCTCACGCCCATGCCAAAGGCCTCAATTAGTTCTGACGGCTCGCCGGATTCGCCGAAACGGTCACGTACGCCTACGCGTTCAACCGGCGTCGGATGATTTTCAGCCAAAAGTTCCGAGATAGCGCTACCCAGTCCGCCATTTACTTGGTGTTCTTCAACGGTGATGATTGCCCCGCAATCTTCGGCAGCTTTTATGATTATTTCTTCGTCTAAAGGCTTGATGGTATGGATATTAATTACCCGGGCTGAAATTTTTTTCTTTTCTAATTCTTGAGCGGCTAAAATTGCATTGTGTACTAAAGGGCCGCAAGCTAAGATTGCCACGTCTTTACCATCCCAAAAAGTGGTGGCCTTTCCAATTATAAAAGGAGTCTCTTCAGTAGTAAAGATAGGGGATTTTTCGCGGGTAAAGCGGACATAGACGGGGCCGGTGAGCCGCGAGGCTGCGATGACAGCTTTTTTGGTTTCAATCATGTCACAGGGCGCGAGCACAGTCATTTTGGGGATACAGCGCATGATGGCGAGGTCTTCAATAGCTTGATGGGTTGCGCCGTCAGGTCCAACCGAGACTCCGGCATGCGCACCGGCAATTTTCACGTTTGTCTCATTTAGGGCGACATTGGTGCGCACTTGTTCCCAGGCGCGACCGGGACAAAACATAGCGTAGGAGGAGACCCAAGGAACTTTGCCAGCCAAGGCCAGGCCCGCGGCAATCGTGACCATGGATTGTTCGGATACGCCGAGCTGTATAAAACGATCGGGAAATTCTTTTTTAAACATTAAGCTGCGCGTGGATTCAGTTAAATCGCAGCATAAAACCACCAAACCAGTATTTTCTTTTCCGGCTATTACAAGCCCTTGGCCATAACCATCGCGAGTAGGCTTTTGGTCAAGAGATTTGAGGTCGCTGACTGTGGGTACTAATTTTGCATTGAGATTTAATGGCATAGTGTTTTTTACTCATGCTCTGAAATGATTTTACCGCCTAGCGTGCGCAATTCTTTTAGGGCGGCGTCGGCTTCCGTGGGTTTGGGCGAGATGCCGTGCCACTCAAATTTTTTCTCCATAAATGAAACGCCGCGGCCGGGGATCGTGTGCGCTATGATTACTGTGGGTTTTTCATAAATGGCTTTGGCTTCTTCTATGGCATTAACAAACTGTTCAATATTATGCCCGCCTACTTCAATCACGTGCCAGTTGCAGGCTTCATATTTAGCGCGCAGAGGTTCAAGGGGCATGATATTTTCAGTAAAACCGTCAATTTGGATATTGTTGCGGTCAATAATTCCGGTTAGATTGTTTAGTTTATTACGCCCGGCAAAAAGCATGGCTTCGTATAACACACCGACGGCTTGCTCCGCGTCGGACATGAGGCAGTAAGTGCGCCAGTTTTTATTATCCATGCGTGCGGCATAGGCTAAACCAGCGGCTTGCCCCAATCCGGAACCAAGCGGGCCAGAGGTGGTCTCCACTCCGGGCAGGCGCAGTCGTTCAGGGTGTCCTTGGAGCCGCGTTCCGAATTTTCGGAGCGTTTTGAGCTCCTCAATTGGAAAATAGCCGGCGAGAGCCATGGTCGCATAGCGCACTGGACAGATATGACCATTGGAAAGGATAAGCCTGTCGCGGTCTTCCCAATCAGGGTTTTGGGGGTCGTGATGGAGAATATGAAAATAAAGAGCTACAAAAATATCAGCCATGCCAAGGGGGCCGGCGGAGTGGCCGGATTTTGCCTCGGTTAGCATGTCAATAATAAGCTCACGCACTCGAAGAGCTTTTTCCTCCAATTCCTTGGCTTTTTCATCGTGGATGTGCGGCATGGGATTGAGTATGTAGTGAGTAGTATGTAGATGGTTGGAGTTAGGATTACGGTCTACGTCCTACACACTAAATTCGACGTACTTATTTTCGTAGGGTGGCAACGAGCGCCAGAATAAGAATCAAGACGGTCATGGCTATAACCGAGCCGATAAGAGTCCAAAAGAGTTTACGCATAGTTGGTAGGAATTAGCGAAATTTATCAGCGACCTTTAGGAATTTTTGATAAGCAACTTGAGGACTCGCGGCGTTGTGGAGCGCGGAGGCAGTTGCGATCCTAGTCGCGCCGGCTTTGAGGATTTCCTCCGCATTACTTAAGTTTACACCACCATCTACCTCAATGGGAAGATGGGGGTATTTTTTGCGTAAGGCACGGATTTTTTTGAGGACGTGGCGCTGGAATGGCTGGCCTGATCGGCCCGGGTTGACGCCGAGAAGAAGAATGCAATCAAATGTAGCCGCAGGCTTTAGCCTGCGTGGTGTATGGTACGCAAGCTGAAGCTTGCGGCTACCTGGCAGTGCAAGATATTGTTCCAATATGCCAATCGGCGTCGCCGCATTAAGTGAAGGGCCGACTTCCACGCCACGAGATTTGATATATTTGATAATGTCCCATAACTCACCCGGTTCCTCCCTTATCTTAAGAGAGGGAATTTTTTTATGGAATACTTCCACATGGAATAAAATCCTTTTTGCCCCAGCTTGGATCCATGCCTTAGCATGCTGTAATGGGTCAACGACCATGAGGTCCACTTCAAAATCAAATGTAGCCGCAGGCTTTAGCCTGCGCTTTTCGCTGGCTAAAGACCGGCGACTACCGAGTAGGATTGCTATCTTTTTTGGGTTCGCCAAGGTCTTAAACGGCGCAAACTTTCCATCCACCACATCAATCTGGATCCACCGTGGTTTGGGTTTTAGCGTTTTGATTACGGCCAGCTTCTTTTTAAAATCCAAAAAGTTTTTGGCAAGGATAACCGGAATAATCTCACGCTTCATATTGTGAAATTTTTTTTAACCGGCGTATGTGGCGGAGTTTTCCGGAAAAGGGCGTTTTGAGCCAGATATTGAGGATTGATTTTGCTTGCGTTAATGTAAGAATCATTCCGTGTGCGGCTTTGTCTTTTGTCTTGCCTGCGCCCAAACAAAGCACATTTGCATCATTATGAGCGCGACTCATTTTTGCACTCATTATGTCCCAAGCGCGTACCGCGCGGACTCCCTTGATTTTATTGGCAACGATGCATTCGCCAAGGCCCGAGCCGCCCAGCATAATGCCCCGCGATCCTTTGTGCTTCGCCATAGCTTGTGCGGCGGGAAAAATAAAATCAGGATAGTCGTCTTCCGGATTATATGAGTAGGCGCCAAAATCTTTGACTTGATAACCGAGTCCGGTTAAATATTTTTTGATTTGTTTTTTCAAATCAAAGGCCGCATGGTCACTGGCAATAAAAACAAGCTTAGACATAATAGAGTGAATGATTGCCTTGGCGTTTGCGAATTTCTTCCAGGACTTTTTTGACCAGACGCGCGGGGTCGTGGTCATAAATTACATGGGCCTTGATTGTTTTTTTGGTGGTCTCAAGAATGTGCGGAATTTCGTCGGCGGTGCCGCCGGATTCGCGCAGTACTCCGATTATTTTTTGATCTTCAAAGGCAATGGTGAATTCATTAAGCGTACCCATGCGTCCGCAAATAGTGATGACTGCGTCGGAGCCACGGGTCAAAAGCAAGTTACGGCCGGCATAGCCAAATCCGGTATAAACTATGACGTCCACATAGGTTAAGGGCAGTCTATATTTTTTAACATGTTCGCGAGGGGAGCCAGCCGGGGAGAAGCCAATAATGATGCCGCCTTCGGCCTTAGCGCCTCGGGCTGCTTCGTAAGGAATGCCTGTGGTAGCTCCGGTGGTGAGAATCGCTCCCTGTTTGACAACTTCGCGGCCGACTTCAAAGGCTAATTTTTGGGCGGACTTTAAACATGGGCCGGCCGCCGCACCGGAGACGCAGATTTTGAATTTAGAGAGTTTGAAACTTTTAGAGAGTTTATGTTTGGTGGGCATAAATTAGTTTTAATTATGAATGATAATTTATAGCAATTTATTATACCACAGATTGACTAAATTGATAAAATTGTCTAAACTTTGAGAATAACCTAAACTTTTAGAATACTTCCATTATGCCTAGGCGTTCATACGATGTACCACCTCCAAAACCCATAGATGCAGAAAGGGTTATCAGAGTTCCTGCAATTAAAAGAGTTCGTATCCCGACCGAACTTAGAGCGTTGGCTGTACATAGAAAAGCTGGGCCAATGGGCGGGAGAAAAAAACCGGAGGAGTCTCCCTTCGCGTATAATCGCGGGGCAACTGCGGCGGAGGCGAGGGGCATTTTAAGCGAATTAGAAGAAGTATCGCCTGAAGAAAAGCAGGAGCGTTTTTCAGCTATACTTCAGGAATTTAATGATTGGTCGCTTAATGAGCACGCGGCTTTGTTTGAGGGTGTTAATTTACACGAGAAGAGTGAGCGATTGAAAGCGTTGATTAGGCAAGAATTAGCAGACCCAGAAAATAAGTCGTCGTCCAACGTGCTTGAATCATGGCTTAGAGAGTTAGAAGCTTTGGATTTGTAAGTGAATATGGCAAAAAATTTTCCTGAAATAGAGGAGCAGATTCTTGAATTTTGGGAGCGTAATAAAATTTTCGAAAAATCTTTGGAAAAGCTCGCACAGCGGGGTGAGTTTATATTTTATGATGGACCGCCATTTGCGACTGGATTTCCGCACTATGGGCATATTTTAGCTTCCACGATTAAAGATGTGATTCCACGCTATAAAACAATGCGCGGCTACCATGTGCGGCGCAGGTGGGGCTGGGATTGCCATGGTTTGCCCATTGAAAATATTGTAGAAAAACAATTGGATATTTCAGGTAAGAAGCAGATAGAAGAAAAGGGAATTGAGTTTTTTAATCGCGCTTGTCGCGAGGGGGTTTTGAAGTATGCGAGCGAGTGGGGCAAGATGGTGCGCCGCATTGCGCGGTTTGTGGAGTTTGAAAATTCCTATAAAACCATGGACAACGCTTACATGGAATCAGTGTGGTGGGCACTGAAACAGATTTGGGAGAAAAAATTGATTTACGAAGGGCGCAAAGTGCTTTTATATTGTCCGCGCTGTGAAACCCCGATTTCTAACTTTGAGGTAGCCATGGATAATAGTTATGAGGATGTAAGCGAGGAGGCGGTGACAGTAAAATTTAAGGTTCATAACGTCCCCCGTCCCCCTCTTAACTTAAGAGGTGGTGAAGGGGAATTACCCACTTATTTTTTGGTGTGGACCACAACGCCGTGGACCTTGCCGGGCAATATGGCGCTTACAGTAGGGGAGGATATTGATTATGTGTTGGTGCGCATGGGGGGGGAGCAGTATGTTGTTGCCAAGGCGCGCCTTTCAATTCTTGGCGAGGGATACGAAATTGTGCAAGAGATTAAGGGTAGAGATTTGGTTGGATTAGGATATGAGCCGCTATTTGTGGTTTTTATGCCTAAAAGCAAAAAAGCCTTTAAGGTGTACGCGGCGGATTTTGTGACTCCTGAAGACGGGACGGGTATTGTGCATACGGCCGTGGTTTATGGTGAGGATGATTATAATCTTGGACTTAAAGTAGGTTTGCCAATTGTGCCGCTTCTTGATGAGAAAGGTATATTTAACGAGCAAGCGCCTGAACTGATCCGCGGGAAGTATTTTAAGGATTCGGAGATGTTGGTTAAAGGTGATTTGGAAAAGCGCGGGTTATTATTTAAGCGTGAGATGTACACTCACTCATACCCATTTTGTTGGCGTTGTTCAACCCAGCTTTTTTATAATGCCATTCCGGCTTGGTTTATTAAAATTCAGAAAATCAAGAAGAATTTGTTGAAACTCAACGAGAAGATTAATTGGTATCCGGAGCATTTGAAGCATGGTCGGTTTGAGAAAGGAATTGAGAGCGCGCCAGACTGGAATATCTCGCGTAATCGTTATTGGGCCACGCCTTTGCCATTCTGGCGGTGTGTAGGAAGTAACGCCCCCCTGCCTGCGCAGGCAGGCCAACCCCCTCTTAAGTTAAGAGGGGGAGAAGGGGGAGTTATGGGGTGTGGCAAGGTTGTATGCGTTGGGTCGTTTGAGGAACTTAAACAAAGAGCAACAAATTATGATGAAGTATATAAATCGCGCGAACTCAAGGATATTGATTTGCATCGACCCTATATAGATGGGATTAAGTTGAGGTGTGAAGAGTGCGGGGGAGAGATGCAACGTATTCCGGAGGTGATTGATTGCTGGGTTGAGTCTGCCTCCATGCCGTTTGCGGAATTGCATTATCCTTTTGAGAATCAAGAATTGTTTAAGGAGCGTTATCCGGCAGATTTTGTGGCCGAGTATATTGCCCAGACGCGCGCATGGTTTTATGTCATGCACGTTGTGGGCTCAATCTTATTTGGAAAACCGCCTTTCCGGAATATAGTAACGACTGGAACTATACTTAATGAAAAAGGAGAAAAGCTTTCCAAGTCAAAACAAAACTATCCTGATCCGTGGGATATTATCAGGCGTTACGGAGTAGATTCGCTGCGTTTTTATCTGATGATTTCAACAGTGATGCAGGCGGATAATTTATTTTTCTCGGAGCGGGAAGTAGACGGGATTTATAAGAAGGTGGTGTTGTTGACGCTGAATGTGTTGAGCTTTTATAAACTCTACGAGCCAAAGGAAAGTAACGCCCCTCTGCCTGTGCAGGCAGGCCAACCCCCTCTTAAGTTAAGAGGGGGAGCAGGGGGAGTTATACCGCCCATATCGCGCAATGTATTAGATAAATGGATCATTGCTCGCCTGCACGAGACAATCCGCGACATGACTGCGGTAATGGACAGTTATGATGTAGTGCGCGCGGGGAGGTTGTTGCCCGTGTTTATTGATGATCTTTCTACTTGGTATCTTCGTCGATCGCGGGAGCGTTTAAAGAGCGAGAAGAAGCGCGAACGTGAGGCCGCCCTAAATACATTGCGGTATGTTTTACTTGAGCTTGCAAAATTACTCGCGCCATTTATGCCGTTTTTGGCAGAGCATATTTGGCAATCTACCCAACACGTCATTGTGAGCGACCTGCCTGCGCAGACAGGAGCGAAGCAAGCTCCGGAGATTGCTTCGTCGTCCGCGGCTACTCGCAGTGACATTGTGAATAGCGTTCACTTACAGGACTGGCCGAAAGTGAAGAAAGCGAAAATTGATGCGGCACTTTTGGAAGAGATGCGCTTGGCACGCAAAGCGGTAGAACTTGTGCACGCCATTCGCGCTCAAGAAAAAATAAGAGTGCGCCAGCCGCTTTCAGATTTGGAGGTTTCTGGGGCAAAATTGTCGCCGGAAATGTTGCGGATTGTTCTTGAAGAGGTTAATGTAAAGCACGGTCATGTATTTGAAGATCAGCTCAAGCCCAAGGATAATTATCGCATGAGCGTGGAGAGTGGTTTATCGGTTAATTTGGGTGTGAAAATTTCTGAAGAACTGCAAAAAGAAGGACTCCTGCGCGAGATAGGCCGGCACATGAATGAGATGCGCAAGATCGCTAGGCTTACCCCGAGTGATCACGTGGAAGTTATGGTTGCCACAGCGGATTCGATGCTGCGTCAAGTTATTAAAGAGTTTCAAAAACAGTTGCGCAAAGCGGTTATTGCGCAAAGTGTTTTATTGGTAGACACAAGAGCGGAGATGGAGTGGTCGCATGAGGTTGAATTAGAAAATCATGAGAAGGCCTGGATTGGCATGCGGAAAGTGTGATATAGTGCTCACTCGCGGGCGTAGTTTAGTGGTCAAACGACTCTCTTCCAAGGAGTAGTCACGGGTTCGATTCCCGTCGCCCGCTCCAGTTTTGTAGAAAAAGATACAGAAGCACCCAGAGCGTGGGACGCGCGAAGCGCGTCCCACTGATTTCCCCCCAATTTTCCTAACGAATTCGGAGT
>Ga0075980_118_pt1 | contig 31037 bp, 33 predicted proteins | sample RifGroA2_FD_68056 | JGI IMG/M metagenome (GOLD analysis project Ga0075980, IMG submission 68056) | Parcubacteria bacterium GW2011_GWA2_47_26 | reverse complement strand
AATTCCTTCATTTTATCAGATTTTTCAAGTTATTTTCGGTGTCATTTTCCCATTGCAGAATCAATAGGCTCACGGTGTCATTTTACGCTGCAGAATACGGGGCGTGTACTTTTTTGGGTTTCTTTGCTATACTTATCTAGATTTATTATGTCAATACTTACTAAAATTTTTGGCGATCCGCATAAGAAGTATTTGGTGCGATTTTTTCCCATTGTTGAGCAAATCAATAAACTAGAGCCGGAGTTTGAAAAACTTTCGGATGATGATTTGCGCGGGAAGACGACAGAATTTAGGGAGAGGCTGGGAGTGAGGCATAACGCCCCCCAACCCCCTCTTCATAACCCCACCCATCCTCCCCTTAAGTTAAGGGGAGGAGAAGGGGGAGTTGTTACCTTTGATTCTATTCTGCCCGAAGCTTTTGCGGTCGTGCGCGAAGCAGCAAAACGGACGATTGGTCAGCGCCATTTTGACGTTCAACTTTTAGGCGGCATGGTTTTGCACAATGGCGCGATTGCGGAAATGAAAACCGGTGAAGGGAAAACCTTGGTTGCAACCTTGCCAGCGTATCTAAATGCTTTAGAAGGCAAGGGCGTGCACGTGGTGACCGTCAATGATTATCTGGCACGCCGTGACGCAGTTTGGATGGGACAGGTTTATCATGCGCTGGGTTTGAGCGTCGCTTGCATTACACATGAGAGCGCGTATGTGTATGATCCGGCGTGGAAAGTGGCAAAGGTGACAGAGGTCTCCCCTGATACTTCTGCAACACTTGACACGTCTGCCACTTTTCGAATTGAACATGAATTTTTGCGTCCAGTTTCCCGGCGCGAAGCCTATGCGGCTGATATAACTTACGGCACAAACAATGAATTCGGTTTTGATTATCTGCGCGATAACATGGTAACGGCGAAAGACGATGCAGTTCAATCCCGACGCCCTAGCAGGGATACCGACGACAGTAGTGTTTTAGATCAAGGGTCGGGACGCGGCCATCATTTTGCCATTGTGGATGAGGTGGATTCGATTTTAGTTGATGAAGCGCGTACGCCGCTAATTATTTCCGCGCCAGCCGAAGAATCAGAAGCACTGTATTATAAATTTGCCGATCTTGTTGCACGCCTGAAAGAAAATGAAGATTATAATGTTGATGAAAAAATGCGCGCGGCGACCCTTACCGAAGCGGGAATTAATAAACTGGAAAAATGGCTAAATATCGGCAACTTATATGAGGCTGGCGGTCTTAATTTAGTGCATCACGCAGAACAAGCCTTACGTGCGGAGACCTTATACCATCACGATAAAGATTATGTTGTTAAAGACGGACAGGTTATCATCGTAGATGAATTTACAGGAAGGCTCATGCCGGGACGGCGCTGGTCAGAAGGATTGCATCAGGCTGTAGAGGCTAAAGAGCGCGTTAAAATCGAGCGTGAATCGCAAACTCTCGCCACCATTACTTTTCAAAATTATTTTCGCATGTATAAGAAACTTGCGGGCATGACCGGTACAGCCGCGACCGAATCAGAGGAGTTTCATAAAATTTACAATCTTGAGGTAGTGGTTATCCCGACGAACAAGTCCATGGCGCGCACTGATATGCCTGATCGTGTTTATCGCACTGAAATGGGCAAATTCAAGGCCGTGGCGGCAGAAATCAAAGCGCGCCACGAAAAAGGTCAGCCCGTGCTTGTCGGTACTATTTCAATTGAGAAAAACGAAGTATTATCTCAATTATTAGACCGTGAAGGAGTGCCGCATAAATTATTGAATGCTAAAAATCATGAAAAAGAGGGAGAGACAATTGCGCAGGCTGGCCGTAAGGGCGCGGTAACTGTGGCAACCAATATGGCCGGCCGCGGAGTAGACATAATTTTGGGCGGCAATCCGCCGGATTCCAAAGAAGCCGAGGAGGTGCGCGCTTTGGGCGGACTTTTTGTTCTGGGAACTGAAAGGCACGAGTCGCGCCGCATTGATAATCAACTGCGCGGACGTTCTGGCCGGCAAGGCGATCCCGGGGCCTCGCAGTTTTACATTTCTTTGGAAGATGATCTGATGCGTATTTTTGCCGGCGATCGCGTTAAAGCTTTAATGGCGCGTTTTAAAATTCCCGAGGACGTGCCAATTGAAAGCGGGATAGTGTCGCGTTCAATTGAATCCGCTCAAAGCAAAGTTGAACAGCATAACTTTGATATTAGAAAACATTTGCTGGAATATGATGATGTCTTAAACAAGCATAGAGAGGCGATTTACAAAAAACGCGATAATATTTTGGAGCAGGAAAGCGTGCAAACGGATATTTTGGGCATGATTGAACATGAACTTGAACAAGTCGTCTTATTTCATACGCCAGAAAGCGGGGGACGAGAGGAGTGGAATATTAAAGAGATATTGGAAGTCGCTGGAACTATTTTTACAGTTTCTCATGATGCCACAGAGGTGCTTGAGCATATTCGCGGTGGAAATGGCAGCAAGCTTGAGTATACTGAAGCGCGGACGAAGATAGTGGAGATTCTTCTGGAACAGGCAAAATCCAGTTATGCCAACATGGAAAAACATTTACAAGAATCAATGCAAGACCCTGCTATTTTGCGCAAAATTGAAAAGGGCTTATGGCTGCGGGCTATTGATACGCTTTGGGTTGAGCATCTTGACGCGATTGAGCATTTGCGACGCGGCATAGGCCTGCGGGCTTATGGTCAGCAAGAACCGCTTGTGGCTTACAAAAAAGAGGCTTATCGCATGTTTCAGGAACTTCAGCATTTAATAGAAAAACAAGTGGTCTATGCGATTTATAAAGTTGGCGCCGCAACGCAAGTTGCGCCTTCGCTTCTTGAACGTCGCGGTTTGCAAATGTCCGCGCCAGCAAAAACCATGGAGCGCGGGCAAACTGTAGCCGCAGGTCTTCAGCCTGCGCAAGGAAATGCGAAAACACCAGCTACCGCATATGTTCCTGATCACCCGCATGTCCTAGTGCAATCCACTCAAAACGGCCTTGATACCCCCAAAGTCGGCCGCAATGATCAGTGTCCTTGTGGAAGCGGAAAAAAATATAAGAAATGTCATGGGGCGAATTTATGACAATAGAAAATTATTATAAAACTCTTCCCGGAAAAAGAATGGGTTCCGGCGCATTGCTTTTAAATGAGGCCAATGAACTTATTATTGTTAAGCCAACGTATAAAGAAGGTTGGGCCATTCCGGGCGGCGTAGTCGAGGAGAATGAATCGCCAAGACAGGCATGTTTAAGAGAAGTAGAAGAAGAAATCGGTCTGGAGTTAGCCGCTATAAAATTTTTATGTCTTGATTGGCAGGCGGCACATAGTGACAAGCCCGAGACTTTGCAATTTATCTTTTATGGTGGAGTTCTTGATGATAAACAGATAAAACAAATCAAACTTGCGCCGGAAGAACTAAGTGAATATCAATTCGTTTCAGTTGCTAGGGCAGTACAATTATTGCGTAAGCGTCTTGCTCAACGAATACCCAAATGCCTTGAGGCACTGGCAAATAATACTAGCAGAAATTTTGAGGCATATACGCAGTATCTGTCGAAAAATTTCTGCAAAACCGTAGCCGCATATACGCGATTGCAGTAGAAATGGCATTCGGCAACAATCCCAATATGCCCGCGCAAAAAGTATTTATCCAAAATCGTAAAACACAAAAGATCGCGGTGGTGGTTGAAGTGCCCGCCCAAATTTTTGATTCGCAAAAATTTCAGTCGGGTAAACTTGCCTTTGTGATGCATGGCTTGAGCGGATTTAAAGAACAGCCCCATTTGCAAACTATAGCCGCGGCATTTTTAGAACGTGGCTATACCGTAGTGCGATTTGATACGACAAATACGTTTGGCGAGAGTGAAGGTGATTACGAGAATGCCACTGTAACAAATTACTATGAAGATTTGGAAGATGTAATTGCGTGGTCCAAGGGGCAGCCTTGGTATCAAGAACCTTTTGTGCTATCCGGCCATAGTCTAGGCGGAATCTGCGTAGGACTGTATGCCGAAAAATATCCTGAAAAAGTTAAAGCCCTTGCCCCGATTTCAACTGTGGTTTCCGGTGAGTTAACCCTTAAAAATTCCTATAAGCAGGGGATTAATGAAGAATGGCGACGTACAGGATGGAAAGAGGAGCAAAGCATCTCAAAACCCGGCGTTGTAAAAAGATTACCTTGGTCGCATATGGAAGATCGTTTGCAGTACGATTTACTGAAAAATGTGCAGAATTTAACCATGCCCGTGCTCCTAGTGGTGGGAGAAAAAGATGAGTCCACGCCAGTGGAGCATCAAAAAATTCTCTATGACGCGTTACCGGGGACTAAAGAGCTCAATATCATCCCCGGCGCGCTGCACACGTTTCGTGAAGCGGCACATTTGGCAGAATTGAAGCAAATTATTCAGCAGTGGCTTGTGAAGATAGACATTCTCCCAGTCGCACGACTGTGAGAGTGTATCCATGATATAGCAGTGTGTAAGTCTGCAATAACTCATATATAAGACAGCAGCACGCGCAAGCTGAATAAAAGTGGTAGCCTACTTTCAATATGAAATTGCGATTTGAAAAAAATATAATTAGCGATCCCGTGCTTTTTATCAAACGCTGCGGTTACGGAGAATACTATGACCGGCGTATGAAAAAGGTGAGTTATATGCGCCGCGCGCGAGGTTCGGACATGTTTCCGCGCTTTCATGTTTATATTATGGAACATGGAGAAGACGTTGTTTTTGATTTACACTTGGATCAAAAAAGGCCGAGTTATGCTGGTTCATCTATGCATGCCGGAGAATATGAAGGCACGGCAGTAGAGAAGGAAGCCGAACGTATTCGGAGTTTTCTGCAAAAGCCCTGATTTGTCGATGCACACTTTTGTACGCAGCAGTTTTTTGATATGATATGATGATATGCCCGGTGCTACAACTGTAGGTATTAAAGTGGCGCCGGCAACAAGTAAGCCTATGTCCATGAATCAAATTAACAGTTTTAATAAAGTGTTGTAGCACCGGGTATGCGCGTGATTTTATTGCGCGATGTGGATAAAATAGGGAAGGCTAATGAAATAAAGGAAATTGCCGATGGGTTTGCGCGGAATTTTTTATTGCCGCGCCATTTGGCAAAAATAGCCATCCCGCAAGCCTTAAAGGAATTGGAAGCGAATAGAAACAAGAGCGAAGAGCATAACGAGAAAGAACTTGATATTCTTGAAAATCTGGCCCGTAAACTACAGGGGATTAATGTCATAATAAAGGCTAAGGCTTTGCAAAATGGAAAACTCTATGGTTCAGTGGGGGCGCAGGAGATTATGGCGGGATTGCGCGCAATGGGGTATGCTGTTTTAGCAGGGCAGATAATATTGACTTCCCTCGTTAAAACAACTGGCAAAACAAGTGTGATAGTTAAATTGTCTCCCAGCGCGTCAGCAAGCATTAATATAATTGTTGAAAAAGAATAATATGGCAAGAGGATCTTCAGAAAGACGACAGCCGCCTCCGTCAGATATTCGTGACTTTCCGTACTTTGATCGCAATGAAATTACGGAAACTTTAGCAAAATGGCTGATATTTACAATGGAGAATGAGCTACTTATTTTACAGCCTGATGAAGTGCGGATGAGAGATATTGTTTCTCTGCCAAAATCAAGAGCGGAGCCTGCGAAGTCTAGACGTGAGCCAATTATTGCACAGGCAATCAGGTATCTTGAGGAAATGGTTCGTGATAAATTTGTCGCCCCTAATTTTTTTCAAGGAGTAGATAGTATGGCAGATTTGGCCGTAGAGGCATTAGAGAAGGCTGTTTTGGAGGTTCACAAAAAATAGCAGTCCTATAATGCAAGGCATTTTTATGTCAAAATATATTTTTATAGTTGGCGGAGTCATGTCCGGAGTAGGCAAAGGAACGTCGTCGGCGTCCATTGGGAAGATTTTGCAAAGCAAAGGATTTGAAGTTACGGCCATTAAAATTGATCCCTATATCAATGTTGACGCCGGGACCATGAATCCTATTGAGCATGGCGAAGTCTTTGTTACGGACGATGGCGATGAAACTGATCAAGATATTGGCACCTACGAACGTTTTTTAGGCGCTACCATTTCCTCGGTTAATTATATGACAACCGGTCGGGTTTATCAGACCGTGATTGAACGCGAGCGCAATTTAGAATATGGCGGCAAGTGCGTAGAGGTAGTACCACATGTGCCGGATGAAGTGATTAGACGAATTCGTTTGGCCGCCAAACGCGCCAAAGCCGATATTACACTTATTGAAGTAGGCGGCACAGTGGGGGAGTATCAGAATATTTTATTTTTGGAGGCGGCACGCATGATGAAACTTGCCGCGCCGCAAGATGTGCTGTTTGTGCTGGTGTCGTATTTGCCAGTGCCGGGCAATTTGGGCGAGATGAAGACTAAACCAACGCAGTATGCTTCGCATACTTTAAACTCGGCCGGAATTCAGGCCGATATCATTATTGCGCGCGCTGAACGCTCCATTGATGAGCCGCGCAGAAAAAAGCTCGCGCTATTTTGCGGAGTTGATCCAAAGGATATTATTGCGGCGCCGGATATAGATTCGGTATATAAAGTTCCGCTCAATTTTGAGAAACAGCACCTCGCGGACATAATTATGAAAAAATTCAATATGAAATCGCGCCGACGCAAAGATATGCGAGACTGGAAAAAAATCGTACGCGTTGCGGAATCAGCGCTAAAAACAGTGCGCATCGGCGTTATTGGCAAATATTTTTCTACAGGAGACTTCACGCTTTCCGATGTTTATCTTTCCGTGATTGAGGCGCTCAAGCACGCGGCTTGGTTTCATAAAACTAGATCGGAGCTTCTTTGGCTAAATTCCGAGGCATACGAAAAAGATCACGCGCTTTTAAAAGAGTTGGACAATCTTGATGGCGTGGTAATTCCCGGTGGCTTTGGCTCACGGGGCGTGGAGGGGAAGATCAAAGCGATTCAATACGCGCGCACGCGCAAAATTCCCTATTTAGGCTTGTGTTATGGCATGCAATTGGCAGTAGTTGAATTTGCGCGCCATGTCTGCGGTATGAAAGAGGCCAACACTGCCGAAATAAAGCCTGATGTTATTACGCCAGTCATTCATATTATGCCAGACCAGCAAAAAAATGTGGCTACGCAAAAATACGGCGGAACCATGCGGCTGGGCGCTTATCCTTGCCTCCTGCATCCCAAATCAAAATCACGCGTGGCTTATGGCGCGCGCGTGATTTCAGAAAGACATCGCCATCGTTATGAAGTCAACAATAAATATCGTCCATTATTTGAGAAGAAAGGCCTGCTTATTGCCGGAACTTCGCCAGACAAAAAATTAGTAGAAATTATTGAGATTCCCGATCACCCGTTTTTTGTAGGAACTCAATTTCATCCGGAGTTTAAGAGTCGGCCATTAAATCCGCATCCGCTTTTCCGTGAATTTATCGCGGCTGCGATCCGCAAACGTTAACAGTACCTTAGCGGTTTTCTTTTTCCGGAGTTTGTTTTTTAAACGGATCGCGTATAGCGTCCCAATCAATTGGTTGAGGTTGCTGTTTTCTGTCTCTAATCAGCTTAAGATTTTCAAAAATATCTATTCGTATTGGCTGGAGCGCGGTTTGCTGGCGCAGTGCGCCAATTATTTTTGTTTCAGTCAGCGGTTCATAGAAAAAACGGTAGAGAAAAATTGTCTCAATAATTACAAAAATTAAAATCATCGCCATGATTAAGATAAAATGAAATTTCCTGAATAATTTTGACAAACGCAAGTTAGTCCCGGACATAAATCAATCCGTTCAAAGTTATTTGTAAAACATCCTCTGTTTGATTGTCGCGCGGTGTTGACGAGATTGACAGCGTTTTGATTGCCAGCAGCTCATTTTGCCGCTCAATATCAATTAAATAACGAACGAAATTTGTAAAGTCTCCCTTGATTTTGAGATCCATTGGAAAAGCGCGAACTGATTTAGCAAAGTTGGAGCCTTCTTCAAGGGTTAATGTTTGGTTAACGTTATGCTGTCGAGCCAGTCCTTCCAATTTTGTAAAATAATCTACCTCGCGGCCATGTTGAATCAGCGTTGATTCCAAATCAGCTATCTCGGCTTGGACTTGCGCAGTCGATTCAACGTTTTTGCGATAGTTGGCCGCTTTGGCAGAAGCAATTTCCAGCTCCTCTCGTTCGGTGGCAATCTTTTTGCGCAGATCTACAATGCCTGAAATGCTTGGCATCATAACAACGGCAATGAATATTATGATCCCCGTGAATAACACTGATGCAAGAACAAGTATGCGGTAAGAATTTTTCATGGCGTTATTTTTAATGAGCTGGAATTTATAATTATCTTCAGATTAAAGATGATGTTGTTGTCTTTTACCAGATAACGCAAAGGCAAGTCAACTTCCGTAAATAAAGGCAGGGTCGCAAGAGTATCTTTGAAAGAAATTAGATCAGCGCGCGTTTTTGCGGTTCCGCTTATGCTAAGAGTATCATCAGGCAAGGCTATAAGGGAATTCAGCTCAATGGTTGGCGGCATATGCCGGCCAAAGGCAAGCAGTAATTCAGACCAGCGTTTTGCTTCAGCACTTGTGAGATTTAATATTTGCAGTTTATTATTTACGTCTTCAATTTCGCGATTCAAGGAAGATATTTTTTGTGATCCGGGAATTGACTCAAGGAGAATCTGCATGAATTTTTTTTCTAGAGTGAGTCGGGCGTAGAGCGCCGCAGTCGAGGCGACGACAGTAAAAATAAACCAGATTATAAGTATTTCATAAATTAAAGAAAGTCTATGCATGCGCGCAGCTTCCCTTTTCTCTTGGAGTGGTAATAAGTTAATATGAAGCATATCAGTGCAGCTCTTCAATGCCGTATAGCGCTAGTCCGATTGCGGTTGTAAAACGCACGGCATTATCCGCGGTTATTGGCGGGGTAGCGGCTGAAAGATTAACAAAAGGATTGCCTAAGCGTACCTTTAATTTGAGCGTGTTCATTAGATATTGGGCTAAGCCGCCAAGCAAAGAGCCGCCTCCCGAAAGCAGGATTTCGCTGATCGCCGGCGCCTCGCTGTATTCATGAGAATAGACTTCCAAGGCGTTGTGAATGCGCCCTGTGAGCGTTTGGCAATATTCATTTACGATTGTTTTATATGGGCTGGGGCCGTTGTCAGATGTACCATAAGTTTGTTTCATTTCCTCGGCGGCGTTAGTATCGATTTTTAATTTTTCAGAAATGCGTTTAGTCAAAGAATTGGCTTCAGCTCGAGCATCATAAGTAAATATTGGCACATCGGAGACCGCAATAATAATGCTGGACTTTGTTCCACCAATGTCGATAATCAGCGTGCCCTGCTCTTTCCAAAAGGCGCTGTTTTTGGGAATGTACGAGAGGCTTGTCGGCGTTTTAATTAGCGCGCGGGCTATCGCAATTGCTTCAATATCAAGAGCATATAAAGCTAATCCTGCCGATTTTAGGGCTTGGCAATAATCTTTGGCAAAAGTTGTTGGCGTTGCGCCAATAAGCGTAAGAGAGGTGGTCGTATTGGTTGTAATTTCGGACCAGTCTATCATTACTTCATCAGGCGAGTAGGGGATATGTTTTGGTAGTTCTTGTTTTAAAGATTGTTCGAGAGAGTTGCCGCGATTAATGCTAATTAACTTGAGGAATGTTTTCGCTTCCGGCAATGCGCTTACAACAATGCCAGTTTGGATTTTATAATTTGCCATGGCTTGCTTGAGCTGTGTTTTTAATTCGGACTTATTATAAATGCCACCGCCAACAATGATGCCGGACGCCAGAGGAATTTCTGTCCAGGTTTTTAAAACAAAACCATGCTTATTTTGTTCAATTGCCGCTATTTTAACTGACAAATCCCCAAGATCTATACCTATGCTTTGTTGTTTGCGGAAAAACATAACGTGTCGTTGCCATTATACATCTTTTACATTATCTTGTCTCTGGGGACTCCTGCCGAATATCCATTTTGTCCCCTGCTTCCAAAATTCGGCTGCGATTTGCTCTAAAATACTCAAAATAACTCGGTTATTCCTGCGTTTTTAGAGCTTCGTCTCGCTCGAATTTTGAAAGCATGCCCTCAAAAGTCTATTCGGCAGGAGTTCCCTCTTCCCAAGAAAGGGTAACGTATTGATCGGATGTGAGCGGGAAACTTGGCGGCGGGCCATAAAGGAGATTCGCGTCATAAATGAGGTTGCGAGTTCGATAGCCTGTGCCATCGGTATAAGCAAAACCATATCGCAGGTTAGTCGCTATCATTCCGTAAGAAGTAATGGTCTGGCGAGTATGGTACGGAGAGCATCGCTGATTGCCCCAAGATGGTGAACGATAATAGTATCTTCCAACCCGTCCGTTTTGGGCGATTAGCGCCGCGTCGATTCTAAGATTATTCTCGCTTGCCATGCCAATATGAACGCTTTCCTGGGCAATTAATCCGACAGTATCCTGTCCGTCGTAATTTGTGTATAGAAGATCATTGTTCACAATAATGTTTTTGCGGGTCGGGGGATTGTCCGGAAAAGATGCGGCAACAAGGGTAAGGCGCGCACTATTGATTTGTCCGTCAGCAAATACATTATCCTCAAAAAAGATTATGCCATTTGTCGGGAATGTGAAATTGCCAATGAGCTGCTGATTTTGGATGCTCCAGGTGCTCCAGCCAGATTGATTGAGATAGTTTGTGCATCCCGACGGGGGATTTACAAAATTTGTTATGCGATAAAGATTGAATGTATCATCGTTTCTTAATACAATGTGATAGCCGAGAGCGCCTGAACTTGGCCGGTAAAAACCACTGGTTTGTGCATCGCTTTTCATTTGGGCGAGGTCCGCTGTAATCCCCGTAAAATCCACTGCCGGTATGGGGAATTGTCTGCCCGCTTCAAATATATCAGTTCGCGCGGGAGGCGGATTGGGGGGCAGAGGATCAGCTGGAGAGGTATGCGTATGCACTCCGAATTCGTTTGCTCCGCTATGATCCGGATCGTCATAATCCGCGACTGCACTGGAGACAACATTATGCGCCAACCCATCAAAGCGTATGCCTCGGTTGGAATGAATAGCCCCGGATACCTCCGTGCCTCCGCCAAAGCGCATCACATCATTGGCCGCGATTGCGTATTTAGCCAGCGATGGTTTGGCGAGCCGCGTTAGAATGGCGCGTGAGATGTTTGCATCGGCGCTGATCTTGCCAGTTGATTTTATTGTTACTAGGCTTGATCCTAGCGGTGGCGGTGTAATTTCAAGAATAAACTGTCCGATAGTGTTCCCGTCTTTATCTGTAAAGTCATGAATATAGGGGCCGGGGCCGCCAGTGCCATCCTGAAAATCTTGCGGAGCATGGGCAAGATGCCAGCGATAATAATCAATCCCGGCTTCAGCGATCTGTATGGCTTGCTCGCGGTAGAAGGTTTGGCGGGACGCTTTTATATTAGCGACTGCCCAGCCGACAAGGCCGCTAATACTTATAATCGCAATTGCCCCAAAAATAATGACTTGAATCAGCATTTGGCCTTGTTGGGACTGTCTCATAAATTATCCTTCAGATTTCTCATAGAAATTTGTGTGGTCAAAGTAATGGGTCCGGGCGGACGCGACGGATTGCTGTCCATGATGATTGTGATTTTAGTTAATCTTACCGCGAGAATATCCACCGGCTCATTTAAGGGCGGAGTAGTGCCATCATAGCCCGTATTATAATAACTAAAAATTGGGGTTATGCTGTCAGCTAGGCCGTTAGTTATGTCATGGGCCAATTCAATTATATTTTCACTGGCTGGATTATAGGCAAGCGGCTCGCCGGTTGGTTTAATCACGCCTTTTTTAAGGGTTGTTCCTTCCATGAAATATCGCACCCGCTCTTTTAACTGATCGTTGTCAATGTCGCTATAGAATATGAAAGAATTTGTACCGGCCTCCGCAATTGGATAAGCGCCGGTGCTTGAGGGCGAGAGCGGCCTTATTTCCGCAGTCATCATTTTTAGCGCTTTCCTAGCGTCGCTTTGCGCTATCAAATTGCTGGAAAGGAAGTTATTCAGCGAAGAAATATTTTTTTGGAACGCTAACACGGCGGCCCCAATCATTATAACAATTGCAATCCCTACCAGTAATTCAGCAACTGTAAATCCGACTGGTGATTTGTGATGGTCTGAAATAGTCATGGAATTTAGGGCGGGAGGCCCATTTAAGGCGCCAGAAGCACTTCTTGCTGTTGCCATGGCGCGGAAATTGTTATTGTATCGTCAAAGGGCTGATAGCCGCTTTTATCAACCGTGAGACGATAAGATCCGTCACTCAATCCCGTGAAGAATGCTTGTCCTGATGGGACACAGGAAGAAGTGAAGGTAAAAGCAATTTCCGCAACATTGGGCGTATAGGATGCGTTTACAGTCTCCAAAAAAATTTTATAGCGCAGGTAGCGATTACCGGTATGAATAGCATTAATAATAGGATTAGACAGCGTATAGAAAGTATTGGATGTTCCGTCTGGTCCAAGAAAATTCCATGTAGCGCTGTCGTTATTAGTGGCAATCTGGAATTTTACGCTATCTGGTCCTACCTTTGGCGACTGATCTTGCGGTTGCCAAAAGAGTTGGTGAAAATTGCTTGCTGATCCAGTATCAAAGATAGAAGAAACAAGATAACCCGACAGTTCGTATTCAAAAAACGTTCGGCTTAGGCGTAGCTCTCCCGGCGGATTGCTAATTTCTATTTTGCCGTCGGAGTCGAAGTATCTTGTTTGATCAATAAAATTTTCTTGCCCTGCGCCGCCTGACCAATCGGTTTGACGAAGGAATCCTCGGCCAGTCGTTAGGGTTTCGTTGTAGTCGTCAGCTTCTGCAAGCCGCACATTGGCATCCGATAAAGGCAGGCGTGTTCCCGAATCTTTAACAGTCACCAGCAGTGCATTAGAGTTCTGTGCTTGAACAATAAGTTTAAGATATTGACTGGCATTTGGATCCAATGCAAACGGCACGGGTGGTATTGCGCCGGCAAGATGATATGCGGTATCAGTGAGCGAGAGATTGTAAGTATCCCATTCAAGATTTGATATTTCCCCTTGCCCCGCGCTATTGGTCGCTTGCACGGTTATGTATTTAGGGACAGCAGGGCTTAGGCCAATAAGTTTTGACCCTTGGAGGGAAAAATCAATGTTTCCGACCGGAGCGCATGTTTGAGTAACACTGGAGATATTGAGCGTACTTAGGCGGTCAATCATGAAGCTTATCTCGGTAATGAGCTGGGCCGCGACAGTCGCATGCGGTTTTGTTGGATTTGGGTTTTCAGGCGCTCCGGTTGAATAGGTGCGGTCTTCAGAATAGCCGGTTTTGGTCACAGTAATTTCATAGGCTTCTATTCCGGGCGGCGCATCAACAATCTGTAAAATGCCGTCATTGTTTGTCGTGTCATTGATTGCGATAGGAGGGGCAGTCTCGTTGTTTTCAATATGCACATTAGCCCCTGATACCGGTTGGCCTGTCGCATCAAAAACTCGAACAAAAAGCGCGCCATTGGTTGATGTGGTTTCCAGCGCTCGCGGCGCTACGCGCGTTGTGAAGCGGAGCGGCCGGGAGTTTTTACATGATGCGCAGGTGATCTCAATCTCTATGAGTTTATAATCGGCGGGCGAGAGATCACTGGATGTGCCGCCGATTGTTCCATCAAAGGGGTCGTCAATACTGCGCACGATGGTTTCGACGGAAAATGAGACACCATTGCGAATAATTGTCTGCGTATTGGGAATTTTGCCCACGGGGAGTCCGCCAGCAATTCCCACATCAGCATAAGGGAGATTCCGTGCTATTTCAAATTGTTCATTTGCAAGCGCGATGATAGTTGTCTGCAAGCGCGATACCTGAATTGCCGCTGTTGCTTTTGTATACGCTTCGTATACACTGACCGCTATAATTGCAAAAATAGCGACTCCAACGAGTGTCTCAATTAACGAGAATCCTCTAAACGAAAAACCCCTAGATTCGGCTGCGACTTGCTGAAAAATACTCAAAATAACTCTGTTATTCTTGCGTTTTTTCAGCTTCGTCTCGCTCGAATTTTGAAAGCATGTCCTCAAAAGTCTATTCGCAACAGTCCCCTTTAGTATACCTCCTCCCAGTGATTTACGGCAATTAGCGGCGAGTTTTCGTTCATTTCGGGATCAAGCGGCATGGAGGCGAGCTCCCGATCATAGGTTATATTAATAGCGGTATCGGGCCGTCCGGAGAATTCTATATTCCATCCCACTACGCCGCCTGTTACTGTTACTTCAAGGTGGGGCGGCGAATCATCGTCGTCATTTTCAATTTGAAGCCAGTGTCCAGCGTAAACCAAGCCGTTGATTGAGGCTGTGCTTTCAATTTTCAGATCATCTTTAACGAGTAACCCAGAGCCGCGCGGGCTTGGCAGAATAGTGAGTGTTGATGGCGCTTCTATCTCAAATGACCCGTTTATAACAAGCACGCCTTGTACAGTTAAATTTTTTTGCAGATCATCCGGCGTGCCATCAACAAAAATTATGCCCTGAAACTCGGAATTATTTGGCAGAGCATCAAACTGTTCCGGGGTGAGGAATAAACTCGCGCGGTTTTTCCACGAATTTGAAGCGGTTGAATCAAAATCAAGACGCGGCAGTGGCTCGGCCGCAATGCCTTCCTGAATGGTTCCACCGGTGACTGTAAGCGTGGCGCCTGGCTCTATCAAGACCTGATTAGCCTTAATATCCCCGTTATTTATTGCGACGACAGCATCTCTTCTGACATGGAAGATCTGATTTATTTGCAATGCCGCATTGTTTAAATTAGCCGTTACATCCGAAATTGTCGTATTGCCGCTTTCGCGGCTGCCCTGGCCTCCGGCAAGCATCGCGTATGGAAAAACAACGCTGGATCCTGTTGCGGTGCCAATGCTTACTCGTACGGAGCGCATTGCGGCCCCGTGCAATGTGGCAACCGTTCCAGTGGCAAATATTGTTGCTACTGATGGGGTAATGCTGACAGCATACGCCGTGTAACTATTTTTATAATCAAACACCCCATTGCGGCTTACAGTTGAATTACCCTCGGCAAGAGTGCCAGCAGTCAATCGTCCGTAGAGCGCAAAATCTTGATTTAAATTAGCAATTACTTCTGACGCAGCAGCCTGGGCTAAGTAATAGGCCCGCAAGGATGCTGAATGGCTCTGCGAAATGGCCGCGTCAGTGATGGAGATAGACGTAAGGTATGTGCCGATTGTCAAAATTAGAGCGGCGATGACAGTCACGGCAATAAGTGTAAACCCACGCAGCATATTTTTATTAGATGGGCCTAGAGCAGGAGTCCCATTAGGGGATATTGCGCGCAAAAATTGTGGTAAAAATTTGTAATGTCGTCGTACCCTTTGTCGCTCCCAGATCAATATTTAAAAGATTGCCACTCGCGCTGATTGTTAATATATTGATATATTCCGCAACCAATTCTGATTGCAGTACGAATTTTTGCGGTAGGTTTCCTTGACCATCAAGCTCGTCAAAAAGAACGTGAGCGTCTGGCAAGGCCGGGAAAGCATAGTAAGCGAATTCTCTGTAGAGGCCGCCATTTTGCGTAAAGTAACGAATATAGTTAATGCTCGATGTATCATGTCCGTCTTGGAATTCGATCTGGCTGGCTGGCAGAGTAGTTACGATCAGCAAGGCTTGTTTTAGGTCGCGGCCGATACGCTCAAACGCTATGCGGCTGTTTTGCACGATTTCTGCGCGATTGGACAAGCTTGCAAAAGCCTTACGACTGACGGAAAATGTAGTTAAAGTAGCAGCAATAATCAGCAATCCGACGGCAATCGCCACAAGAGATTCAATAAGAGTAAAAGCTTTATATGGTTTTGATGATAATAAATTCATCTTCGTGCGATAAAAGTTGATATGGAAGTTGATCGTTCGCCAAAGGGAGTTGGGTAAAAAACAATCACAGTGATTCGTTTTAGGCCCTCATCGATGCTGCTGTCTGTCAGGTCGGTTAAATGTACAAAATTTATACTGGCTTCACGTTCAAATGCATACAATGGGTTTTGGGGATCGCTAACAACCCTGCTTCGCGCTTCAATCACTCCTACAGACAGCGTTTGATAATCGCGGGCGCTTAATGTTTCGAGTTGAGCTTGGGCAAGATTGGCTGCGGTAGTAATATTTTCAGTGCGTTTATCTAAATTGAGACTGCGAGGAATTAATGTAGTAGCGCCAAAAATTAACAGGGTTAACAAACCGATGCTTACCACGATTTCAATAATTGATAAGCCACGATTTTGTATTTTTTTACGGGGTCCGAACATATCCCGAAGGGCGCACTTCAACAGTCATGGTTTCATTTGAATTATGCCGTAGATCAACTGAACCAGCTTGCGCTGTGGCGCCCAAGACATTGAAGGTTACAGTGTTTAATGGAAAGGTAGTCGAGGTGATTGTCACTTGAGAAGGAAGTGTTACACTTTTGATAATCACTTCCGGAATTGTTAGACGAACTAGTTCATAACGTGAATTTTGAGGATCAAAACGCACGGCATGATTGATTTGGGTTGTTGTAGCAAGTTCTGCCGCATAGCGCAGATTCGCGGCAAGGTTGCCTCTGACAGCGCGCAGATTTGTAGACGGCAACACTGATCGCAGGTAAACGGCGCTTATAATGCCGGCTGCAAGCACCATGAGGCCGACTGTAGTTACGAGTTCAATTAGTGTTAAGCCCTTCATATCTGCTGCATTAGCGCATACATAGGGGTCAAAATGGCTATAGCCATGCCTCCAACAGCGATGCCGAGAAGTACGATGAGAATTGGTTCAATCAAGGTGGATAAATTTTTTGTTATTTCATCAACGCTTTCTTCGTAAAAAGCCGCGACCTCCTCAAGAAGCTGGGCAAGGTTTCCGGATTCTTCGCCCACAGAAACCATAGTATAGACTGTGGCGGGAAAAAGTTTTGGATATTCTTTTATAGCTGAAGCTATGGGAATTCCTCTCTTAATGCCTTCCGCTGATTTTAAGACGCTTTCCCGGTATAATATATTGCCGAGGGTGCGGCTGGTTATATTTAATGCATCAACCACTAAGAGATCGGTGCTAAGAAGCGTAGAAAGCGTGCGGGCAAATCGGGCGATGTTGATTTTTTTTAAGAGAGTGTTTACTAAGGGTATTGCAAGCAAAAATACATGCCAATGACGACGGAATCTTTTTTGTACCAATCTGACAAATATTACGCCGCTTATGACCAGAGCAATAGCAAGCCATGCTCCATAACTGATGATGAATTTTGAGATACCGACTAGAATGCGGGTTGATAGCGGCAGAGTTGTGCCGAAACTTTCAAACAGCGGAATAAGTTTGGGGATCACATAAATCATGACTGTCGTCCCTATACTCAACATGGTCAAGATAACAAATGCCGGATAGGCCAGGGCGCCTTTGACTTTAGATTTTAGGTCGTAGTCCTTTTTAAGCTGTACATAGAGCCTTTGCAGCGATTCTTCCAGCTTGCCTGATATTTCGCCGGCCGCGACCATATTGATGAAAAGGTCGCCAAATATTTTTTGATATTGTCGAAGGCCGGCCGAAAGCGGCTGTCCGCTGGTTACTGTGTCTTTAAGCGCGCCTATAACTTTTTTTAAGGCTTTATTCGCAGTTTGTTCTTGCAAGGACGATAATGCTCTGTCGAGAGCGATAGCAGCCTTAAGCATGACCGCAAGATGCTCCACGAAAAACATTTTTTCTTTTAGGGGAATACGAGATGCAAGTAATTTCATAATACTCTTACGAAATTACAAAAATGATACGAAATGCACAAAAAATTTTCGTATATTTTGCAACGCGTTTTTGTAATTTCGTATGTGTCATTCTTTAGTCGCTCGCAAAATTTCCGCGATAGTTGTAAGTCCTTCAATGGCTTTTATGAAAGCATCCTCAACCAGCGTGACAAATCCTTGTTTTTTTGCGACAGCGCGCATTTCGCTCAACGGTGATTTGCTGTAAATGAGTTTGGAGAGCTCCGGACTAATCGTCATAACTTCATGTACGCCAACACGGCCTTTATATCCTTCCCCGCCGCATAAACTGCAGCCGCGTCCTTTAGAGAAACGTATTTTTTCAAGCGCAACGCGGCCGTCTTTGATTTTGCCTTGACTGACAAGCGTGTCTAGAATTTCCGGCATATTAAATTGAGCTTCTAGTTCTTTGGCCATCTCTCGTCCGAGAACGTAGGTCTCTTTGCAATTGTCGCAAATCCGTCGCACTAGTCTTTGCGCGGTAATTAAGCTCAAAGTTTGTGCGATTAAAAAAGAAGGCGCTCCCAAGTCGGTTAATCGCGGAATTGCTGTTAAGGCGTCATTGGTGTGCAAAGTGGCAAGCACGATATGGCCGGTCAGCGCGGCGTTTATGGCTATATCCGCAGTTTCCGAATCGCGGATTTCGCCAACCATTATGATATTCGGATCTTGACGCAATAAACTGCGCAGTCCGATTGCAAATGTAAAACCAATTTTAGGATTGACTTGGCTTTGATTAACCCCGGGAATGCGATATTCAATGGGGTCTTCAATAGTAGAGATGTTTACCGACGGGCGATTTAGCAAAGATAAGCCAGTATAGAGCGTGGTAGTTTTTCCAGAGCCAGTAGGGCCCGTAACGAGTATCAAGCCCTGCGGTTTTTTAATCGCGCGCATTATAATTTCTTGCTGTTGCGGCTGGAAACCTAACTCCCCGAGGTTTAAAACTTTTATGTCTTCCTGCAAAAGCCGCATAACGATTTTTTCTCCGTCAAACATGGGGAAGACGGAGACGCGGACTGAATAATGGTATTGCGGAATTTGCACTTTAAATCGGCCATCTTGGGGCAAACGGTGTTCGTCCAGCTTGAGGCCGGAGAGTATTTTTATGCGTGCTGAAATCGCCGGAGCAGTATTGCGAGGCAGGGTCATAGCCTCGCGCAAAATTCCATCCACCCGAAAACGCACGATTATGTCTTTTTCATGCGGCTCAATGTGTATATCAGAGGCGCCTTGCAATATGGCGTGCTCTAACAAGGCCTCCACTATGCGAACGACAGACGCCTGTTGCGCAAGTTCCTCCTCCTTTGCTTGTTTTGGCTCTTGATACTGCGCCAATTCTATTTCAAGACTTTGGCGATATTGTTTTAGGACATCTTGCAGGCCTATAGGATCAGTCAGCGCCAAATCTATAGCCAGCCCAGTTTTCTTTTCAATGAATTCCAAGGTCTGGATGTCTTCGGGGTTTAAAGTAGCGATTTTTAGGCGCTCCGTTTCTTTATCGTAATCATAAGGCACAGTTTGATGCGCGATAGCTATTTGTTCCGGGATAATTTGCAGGAGATTTGGCGGAATGGCATACCCTTTAAGATTAATAAATGGCAATCCAAAAAATGCCGCCGCGGCTTTATAAAGGTTTTCCTCCTTTAACACGCGTTTTTTAAACAGGCATTCCTCAAGCGCCATATTATGGCACTCCGCATCAGCCCGCCATTGTTCAATCTGTTCTGGCGTGAGAAGTTTGGCTTTAGTTAAAATATCGGGCAGTTTTGATTGAGGCAGCAGTTTTGCAGAAATTTTTCGACAGATACTGCGTATATGCCTCAAAATTTCTGCTTCGCCTCGCTCGCATCTTCGCGATTTCGCTACGAAAGCGCATTCGGCAACAGTCCCTTGTGTGGAAGCTTGTGAAAGCCATCAAAAAACCACCCCGATATTTATCGGAGTGGTCTAATATTTGGCGTTGCACTCTGTGAACTTAGGCTTTTGGCATGACTTTTACATAAGTCCTCCAAACGCGTCCTGCGTCAAAGCGCATGATCTTGCGTTTTTGGAATTTTACTATTCCATCAGCCAAAGCCAAAAGCGTGTCATCTTTACCAATCCCTACGTTTTTGCCGGGCTTAATAGGGGTGCCGCGTTGGCGCACTATTATCTGTCCGCGGTGCGCAAGTTGACCATCAGCGATTTTTACGCCAAGGCGTTGACCGTGTGAGTCGCGCCCTAATGCAGTTGAACCGCCCGCTTTTTTATGGGCCATATTTTTGAATCGGTAATTATTTAATCGTGGGGTTAGGGGAGTGTATCACAGGGTTTGACGCGTGTCAATAGGGGATGGTATCATGCAAAGATGCATATGTGGCGTGATTTGCGCTTTTTTTTCAGGGATAGAATAGTTTATTATTCCGCAATTGTCGCGGTTATTTTTATTGTTGCGCAAGTGCTTTTACTGCAACTTAATATCAAGCCTAGGAGTGAACCTGTCTCCCTGCATTACACGACTTATTTCGGGGTTGATTTTATAGGCGCCTGGTATCTTCTATATCTTATTCCCCTGCTTGGTTTTGGTCTTGCCATACTTAATCTTACACTAGCTTTTGTCTTTGCCAAGCATGATAAACTATTAAGTTATATTCTGATCTTGACCATAATATTTGCGTTATTGCTTTTGACTATCCATACTGCGCTCTTAATACGTATCAACGCCTGATTTGTGTTATGCCCGGTGCTACAACTGTATGGCTTAAAGTGGCGCAGGAAACAGGCAAACATATATCCATGGATTAAGTTAAGAGTTTTAATAAAGTGTTGTAACACCGGGTATGAATACTGATTTTCTAAGTGAGGCTGTTCGCATTTTTTTTCTTGCGACTATTGCATTTCTCGCAGCTTTTTTAGCCACGCCTCTTTTAACTCACTTTTTGTACAAATATAAATTGGGGAAGCAAATTCGCGATGCTCGCAAAGCTCCAATTTTTGCGGCTTTGCATAAAAATAAAAGCGGGACGCCGACAATGGGCGGCATTCTTGTCTGGGGCACGACGCTCTTAGTTGTTGGGCTGGTACGCTTCGCGGCGCATGTAGATGGTGATTTTTTTAAGACTTTGGATTTTTTGTCTCGCCCGCAAACATATTTGCCGCTAGCCGCGCTTTTTGCCGCCGCGCTAGTCGGCCTTGTGGACGATATTTTCAACATCCGTCGCATTGGGCCCAATGGCGGCGGATTGCGGATGCGGCATAGGCTAATACTTTACACCTTGATCGCGGCGGCAGGAGCTTTTTGGTTCTATTTTAAGCTTGATTGGGACGTATTGCGCGTGCCGTTTGTTGGTAATTTTCAGGTCGGCGCTTGGTATATTCCAATCTTCATGTTCATTATTGTGGCAACAAGTTTTTCTGTAAATCAAACCGACGGCTTAGATGGACTGGCTGGCGGAGTGCTTCTTTTCTCATTTACTGCTTATGCCGCTATTGCCTTTACGCTCGGCCGTTATGATCTCGCGGTAATGCTTGCCGTGATTGTCGGAGCGCTCACGGCCTTTCTTTGGTTTAATATTTACCCAGCAAGGTTTTTTATGGGCGATACGGGTTCAATGTCGCTCGGTATAACTTTGGGCATTGTTGCGATGCTGACAAATTATGCTTTACTTCTGCCTGTCGTTGGAATAGTTTTGGTTTTAGAATCAGCCTCAACGCTTCTTCAAATTGTTTCCAAAAAATTGCGGCGCGGCAAAAAAATTTTTCTTTCCTCCCCGCTCCATCATCATCTTGAAGCCATTGGTTGGCCAGAGCCGAAGGTAGTTATGCGTTTGTGGGTTATTGCCGGTCTTGGCGCTCTTGTGGGCGTCATTCTCATGCTGCTTGATAGGGGAATAGGGATTGGATAGAATTTCTAATTATCATTTTTCAGACGGCCGCATGAAAAGTGATAATTAATTTTTCTAATGACGAATGACTAAAGAAATTAGAAATTTATGCACCATACAAAATCATCTCCTGATTATGTGTTTCTTGGTCTGGTCGGCATTCTCGTTGTATTCGGCTTGGTTGTACTTTCCTCCGCTTCCTCGGTATTTTCGTTTGAGAAATTTGGTTCCAGCTTTTATTTGATTCGCCATCAAATTTTAAATGGTTTACTTCCCGGGCTCGCGCTGTTTGTTGTGACAATGCGCATGCCTTACAATTCATGGCGCCGCTTTGCCGCAATAATGTTTGTTGCAACGATTCTGTTGTTGTTGTTTGTGCTAATCCCGGGCATTGGGCGTACTTTTGGTGGCGCTCGCAGCTGGTTTACAATTGGTAGTTTTTCATTCCAGCCCTCGGAGTTAGTAAAATTTACATTTTTAATATATCTCGCGGCTTGGTTTGAAAAACGCCGCGAAAAAGTCGTTGATCTAAAGGAGGGATTCCTGCCATTTTTACTGTTTCTGGGAATTGTGGCCCTAATCATATTAGCCCAGCCAGATGTGGGAACAATGTTAATTGTTGCGGCCTCCGCTATAGTTTTATTTATGAGCGTGGGAGCGCGATGGAGCCATATTGCCGCTTTGGCCATAGGCGGTTTATTAGTCATTACCCTCCTTATAAAAGTTGCGCCTTATCGCTTGGCGCGACTAACCGCGTTTGTTCATCCCGAGCTGGATCCGCAGGGTGTTGGTTATCAGGTTAATCAGTCTATTTTGGGCATTGGTTCAGGAGGTTGGCTGGGGGTCGGCTTTGGGCACTCGCGCCAGAAATTTCGCTATTTGCCAGAGGTGACCGGCGATTCCATTTTTGCTATTATGGCAGAGGAAATGGGATTTATAGTGAGCGCCGCGTTTATTATTTTATTACTCGCAGTACTTTGGAGAATGTTTTTGATCGCGGTTCAAGCACGCGATGATTTTGCAAAATATTTGACTATAGGTATTGCCGGCTGGTTTGGAATTCAATCCTTTGTTAATATAGGCTCAATGATTGGGATATTGCCTTTGACTGGTTTGCCTTTGCCTTTTATTTCTTATGGCGGGTCAGCCTTGGCGGTAGAGCTTGCAGCTGTCGGAATAGTAGGAAGCATTTCACGACACAGTGAGTAGACAGATTAGACAGAATACGCAGATTAAGCACTTGGCTTACTCTGCTTACTCTGCATATATGCTCAAAATATTATTTACCGGCGGCGGTACGCTTGGATCAGTTACACCCTTGCTCGCCCTGGCGGAAGAATTAAGGCGGACTACAGATTACAGATTACAGACTACAGTCGAGATGCTATGGATTGGCACGCGCAAGGGTCCCGAGCGGGTGCTCGTTAATACCGAAGGCATCAAATTTTTCTGGTTATGGGCGCCCAAATTGCGGCGGTATTTTGATGTACGCAATATCGGAGCGCCGGTGTTATTAATGTTAGCCACGCTATGGGCAGGATTATTGCTGTTAAAGCTTAGCTTTTACCGCCGTACAAAGCTAAGCTTTGAACGGCCAGATGTAATTGTCACCGCTGGCGGTTTTGTTGGGGTGCCAATTGCCTGGGCCGCATGGTGGCTTCGCATACCTGTATTGCTTCATAATCAAGATGTGCGCTGGAGTTTAGCAAATAAACTCGTAGCCCCTGTTGCACGCAAAATCATCTACGCACTTCCGGGTACAGTGCCGGCACGCTGGAAAAAGAAAGCGGTTTGGACCGGCAATCCCGTGCGTTCGTTTATATTTTTAGGCAAAAAAGACCGCTGTTTGAAGATGTGTGGATTTACTAGTAAGCGTCCCACCATATTAGTTCTTGGAGGCGGCACTGGAGCGTCGCGGCTTAATGAAATTGTAAGTGAGGCTTTGCCAGAATTAACGCAGGATTATCAAGTTATACATTTGACCGGTAAAGGCCGCCACAAAAAAGGGGACGTTCCTGATTTTTCTGAAAGAAAAATAGAAACGTCCCGCTTTTTTGTGGAAACGTCCCAGTTTTCTTCACATTACTGCGCTTTGGAATTTGCAGAAAAACAGATTGCCGATCTTTTTGCCGCGGCGGATTTAGTTATAACGCGCGCCGGCATGGGTACGCTTTCAGAACTGGCGGCTTTGGGGAAACCCATGATTATTGTGCCGATTCCAAAATCACACCAAATGGATAATGCGCGTTATTTTGAAAAGCATAGCGGGGCGATCGTCCTTGATCAGGAGGCGCTTCACGTGGAAAAATTTATTGAAGTTGTGAGTGCATTACTAAAAGATTCTTCGCGACTAAACGCCTTGAGTAAGCAATTAAAAACCATTGGCAAACCCGGTGCGACTGAAAAAGTTGCTGAAGAGATTTTACAATTAGTGTAGCGTTGATTGACATAGCGCCAAGTTTATTATATAGTCAGAATGCTATGACGGCAGAATTACAAAATAGTCTGCGTATTATTAATAAGCACCGACAGATTCTACAAGAGAAGTACGGCGTGGAACAGGCCGGTATTTTTGGGTCCGTGGCAAAAGGACGGTCGCGTTCGGAAAGCGATATAGATATTGTGGTAGAATTTTCAAAACCAATAGGGATGTTTAAATTTATTGAGCTTGAAGAATATTTAAGCTCCCTTTTGGGCAAGAAAGTAGATCTTGTTACCAAGCAATCATTGAAGCCTCTTATTAAGGACGCCATTTTGAACGAAACAGTGTATGTCTGAACGAACAATTCAACTTTTCTTGCGTTTTTTCAGTTTCGTCCCGCTCGAATTTCGAAAGCATGTCCCCCAAAGTCTATTCGGTAACAGTCCCTTTGCGGGTCCGTAGCTCAATTGGCAGAGCAGGGGCCTTTTAAGCCCAAGGTCGCGGGTTCGACTCCCGCCGGACCCATTTTACTTCATAATGAACGTTCTCTAATTATGAAACCGGGTGTTGATTATAGGGGAAATATGTGGCGCAGCAGTCGCCCGAAGAAGAACTAAAAGAAATGCAACCGTATCAAAAGGCGCTTGAACGGTTGTTGCTAAGTTTCTAATTCTCTCGTGCGGTTGGCAGGGCGGGCCGAATTTGGATTGACTGCGCAGTAATGCTTCCATCCGAGTTAGGTTTTCCACTGATAGAAACTTGCCTGCCGATAGCTAAATCGCCAGTAGTACCTTGTACAGATTTGCTCACCTCCGTCGTCTCTGAATAGAAAATAATTTTTGACCCGCCATCGCGAAGTTTAATAGTTACGCTTTTGTCATCTTTGGAGAGTATTTCTCCGTCAATAAAACTGGCTCTTGCCGCGCCACCCATACGTTCGCCCCGTACTCCGGTTTCCATGTGGCCGGCCATTTGCTGAAATCTTTGTTGTCTTTCTTCTGGTGAAAGACTTTGTAAATTTTGAAAATTTTCTTGTAAAAATCTGCTGCGCGAATTTTTACTCTCGGCATATTTCATGCCGCCATAAAAGGATCCTCCACCAACGATGATCGCAACCGCAATAATAGTTAATAAGAATTTTTGCATATTTTTTTATTAATTATACGGACACAGTTTATTATTCGTATCTCAACGCCTCTATAGGATGCAAAGCGGCAGCGCGGCGTGCCGGATAATAACCGAAGATAATGCCGATTGCCGCAGAAACCCCGAAAGCGAGAAGAACTGCTTGGAGAGAGACCTGCGTGGCCAGGCCAGCAAAACGTGAAACTGCTAAGGCCAGAAGCCAGCCAAGCGCTACTCCAATTATGCCGCCCGCGAAGGTAAGCATAATTGCTTCTGTGAGAAATTGCGTGGATATATCGTGTTTTTTAGCACCGACTGCTTTGCGCAACCCAATCTCGCGGGTACGCTCGGTAACTATCGTGAGCATCATGTTCATAATACCGATGCCGCCGACGATCAGGGAGATTCCCGCTATAGAGGCGAGGAAAATTGTAAACGTATTTGTAACTTGTGTAAGCGTTCCTAAAATATCGGCTTGCGAAACAATAGAGAAGTCCGGACTTTGCGGATCAACGCGATGCTTTTGCGCAAGGGAAAGAGTTGCCTCTTCTTGTACCTGCGGCATGAGATTTTTTGAGTCTACGCTTATAGCAATGGTTGAAATAAAATCACTTCCGGCTAGGATTTTCTGCATAGTAGAAAGCGGCACAAATACAGTATCATCTGGATTAAAAAATCCCGCACTACCCTTTGTCTGCAATACGCCTACAACCTTAAAATTAATTTTATTAATGCGGATAGTTTTACCTAGAGCGTTTTCCTCTCCAAAAAGATCTTCCGCCACTGTAGGGCCAAGTACTGCGACCCGCCCCATGCTTGTTACGTGATTTTCGGCGATAAAAGAACCTTGCGCAACTTCAACATTTCGCACTCTAGCATATTCGGGGGATATACCAATGACTGTGGAGTTAGTGTTATTGCCTATGGTTGAGGTAATTTGGAAACGCCTTTGCAGTTCGGGAGAAATAGCAGCAATCCCGGTAATGTGTTTAAGGGCGTCAGTATCCTCATTTTTCAAAGTCTGGGATGATCCACGGCCCGCAGAGACAAAACCTCTTCCCGGCTGTATAAATCCGGGCATGACTGTAAGAAGGTTAGAGCCAAGGCCTTCAATACTGGATTGAATCTGTCCCGACGCGCCTTGTCCAATGGAGATCATGGCAATAACCGAGCCGATACCTATGACAATTCCAAGAATAGTAAGGCTTGACCGCGCTTTGTTTGCGGATAAAGCAGTATAGGTTTCTTGTAAAATATCCTGCAGTCTCATGTGACAGTGCAATGGTTAATGATGATTATTAGCAATGCGACGATTTTTTACCGGACTGTCGCTAACGATATTTCCATCGCGAATTTGAATTATCCGTTCGGCATGCTCGGCAACATAAAGCTCGTGAGTAATGAGTATTATTGTATGGCCTTGTTCCATGTGCAGTCTCTGAAAAGTGTCTAGTACAATTTCGCCCGTTTTAGTGTCTAGATTGCCAGTTGGTTCATCAGCCAGTAATAGAGAAGGGTTGTTTACAAGCGCGCGCGCGATTGCTACTCTTTGCATCATGCCGCCCGAGAGCTGGTTCGGATAGTGGTGCCAAAATTTTTCCGGAAATGCCGAAGCGTGCAGCGCCGAAACCGCGGCTTTTTCACGTTCGTGCTGTGACGCGCTGGCATAAACTAAGGGGAGTGTGACATTGCGCAACACTGTAGCGCGCGGCAGAAGATTAAAGGACTGGAATACAAAACCAATTTTCCGGTTGCGAATCTCGGCTAGCTCGTTGTCCGAAAGCTGTGAGACATCGTGGCTATCCAGTAGATAGGTCCCTCGCGTTGGTATATCCAGACAGCCTAAAATATGCATGAGTGTTGATTTACCAGAACCAGAAGGTCCTATAATAGCTACAAATTCGCCGTCTTTAATAGTGAAAGTTATGTCCTTAATCGCGACCGTTTCAATCTCTCCGCTTTGGTAGATTTTTGCAATGTCCTTGCATTCAATCATACCTTTAGTGCGCCATGACGGCTCCACCGCGCGAGCTGCCATCGCTGGGAAGCCCGGGGATTCTAAAAGCTGGAGACTGTTGCTGGCTTCGATTAGCGCCATTGCCATTAACCCGTGATAGCGTATTAGTTATTACAATATCTCCCTCCTTTAAGCCAGAAATTATTTCAGTGAATTCGTCATTAGAAATGCCGACCTCAACGGTTTGATGCCGCGGCGCTTGCAATAAAGTAATACCAGACGACGCTCTCGAAAGCGGTGTTTGTACCTCTTGCTCATTGGGTATTTCTACATAGCGCATGTCGCCTTGCGATTTTACAGCAGAGTTCGGCACTGTCAATACGTTGAGTTTTGTATCAGTTATGATCGCGGCATTAACGCTCATACCGGGCTTTACCCGTTCATCTTGAGTATCAAAAGTAATTTTGATTATATAAGAAACTATACCTTGAGAAGCAGTGCCGATTGTATCAATCTCCGCAACTTTTCCTGTTAGATTTGAATCTGGTACCGCATCAAAAGTCAGGGTAGCTTTCTGGTCAATTTTTACCCTTGCCACATCAACCTCATTAAGAGATATTTCTGCGATGCGTTGTTCTGTTATAAGGGTGGCAATCATTGCGTTTGCCGATATAGTGTCACCCTTTTTAATGTCAATGTGCGCCACGACGCCGGCAAATGGGGCGCGAATAAAGTAATCTGCAAGTTTTTCACGGGCGTCCGTGAGTGTATTTTGACGCTGTTGTATCGTAAGCTCCGCAGATCGAATATCAAGAGCATCAGCCCCGGCCCTAAGTTTTGCAAGCGATTCAGTTTTTTCGGCTATAGAACGATCTGCGTTTATGATAGATTGTTTTGCATCATCAATGGTGCGTTTTGCCGAAAGCAGGCTTGTAAGATGCGCATTAGTTTTACTGGTATAAGTATCAAGCGTGGATTGATGGGTAGCAACCAGCGCAGGGATATTGATATCGCGTTGTTCAAAGAAATCCTGAATAAAATCAATATAGTTGTTGGTTGTTTTGACAGTATCCGCAATAATTTTTACAGTATCATAAGTTTCTAAAATAAGAGATTCCAAAGTTGCTGCATTAGAACTTCTGCTTGCAGTTTTATACAGATCAAAGTTTGCATTGTACTGGAGTCGGGCTGCCCGATAAGCGTTTTCCACGCTATCCTTATACGCTGTTGCCCGAACAAAAGTGTTGTAGTCGCGAGTTACTTGATTAGCATACCAAGAAACGTTTTGCTGGGATCGCTCGAGTGTTTCATCATATAATAGGTCGTCAAGCCCGGCCATTATGGTTGGCAGATCGAGAAAGGCATTTGCGACTGTATTAAAACCATCCTCATAAGCTTTTTTAAGATCATTATCCGCGTCTTGTTTTGATTCTTGAGCTTGGGCCAGGGCATTTTCAGCTTGCAGAATAGAAAGCGCATCCGCCGGTTTTTTGAGTTTTGCCAGCGTTATCCTTGCATTTTCAAGATTCGCTTCAGCGTCGCGTACTGTTTTTTGAGCATCTCGAGCGTCAAGCTGTACGAGTAGTGCGCCCGCGCCTACTTTTTGTCCGTTTTGCGCGCCAACATAGATTATATCCCCAGAGGCTTTGCTCTTTATATCCACCTGATTTGATACGGAAACTTGGCCACTACCAGAAACACTTAATGTAATTGTTCCTTTTTCAACCATCGCGATCACATAACGCATTTCTTGACTGTTGCTCTGCGTCTTTTGATAGACCCAATATCCGCCGCTTGCCAGTATTATGATAATTATAACAGTGATAATTTTATGCTGTGATAGCAGTTTCGCGATATTTTTGATCATAACACAGGGATTTACTGGTTAGGTGTTCTTAACGGTAGTGGCATGTCTCAAGGTCGGCGTGGCCCGGATGGTGGAGGCGGTAAGACTCTAATGAATTTAGCTTTAATCTGGCCAGTGTCATTAGGATTGCCTATTATCACCACATAGTCATCTATCTTAAGATCAGATAACTCGACTGTTTTTCTAAAGCGCGTGATCGTCGTGTCATTTTCTACAATGATGATTTTCTCTACATTATTGCGGCCTTTTACAATAATAGTGTTGCTATCAATTTTGATGATTTGCCCGAATGTGCCATGTGATTCAATGGCATCCATCCTGTCAGAAAAAAATTCTTTTAAAAATCCGCCTCTTGGTCCACCAAAGTTACGGTGATAATTTTCTCCCCAGCGGTATGAAAACATCGCTTTTCTGTAACCAAGAGCTACGCCGAACCTAAAGACCAGTAGAAATACGATAAGGCCGGCAACTATCAAAATTATGATTCTCAAGGTTTTTGATTGTCCATCTTTGGCAGGAAATATTTTTTTTAAGCCCATAATTTATTAATTTGTCTTTAAAGGTGATAATACGACTCTGAAATCGCGTACCGCATATTTGAGCGATTCAAGCATGGCGAAGATAGTTACAAGAAATACAACAATGCTTATTGCAGGTAATGATTCAAGAAGCATGATTATAAAGCTATCCCAATATGCCAAGACTTCTCTGGGGTCCGAGAATATAAGGGACAAGAATTGCGCGAAACCCGATTCCGCTAGGGCTGAATGAACCACTTGAAAGGCAGGAACTGCTGCCATAATTGAACCGATAAATCCAATGGCAAAAGATGGAAGCCGCCATTTGAGCGTCCAAAGACGCCGTTCTAGATAAATCCGGTTCATCACCTTATTTAAAAGATCCTCTGGCGGCTCTGGCATGGGAAGATGCGCAAACAGTTTTTCGTAGTTTGTAAGCATAAAGAGGGTTCCTATAAGTTAATACGACAAAGGGATGCATTTTGGTGCACTCCTTAAGTGTCTAGAAGTTTGCGAAGCATAATAAGCGCGCGTCTATGGCGTGATTTTACAGTATGAATTGGCTCTTCTAATGCCTCGGCTATTTCTCTAAAAGTTAAGTGGTCATTATAGTGCAAAAATAAGACTACGCGATGTTCTGGAGAGAGTTTTTGCATAACCGCAGAAAGCATTTGCGCAATATCTGTACGTTCAAGAATTTCAGGGGGCAGGGGAGAGAGATCGGCGATATTATCGGCAAGGTAATTTTCGCCATCTTCGGTCTCGTATTCAGAAAACACAACCGTCCTCTTCTTTTTTAAGAAATCAAGACAGGTATTTTTTGCAATAGTGAAAATCCAAGTTTTAAAATTCTTATCACGGTCAAATTTTTTAAGGTTGCGCCAAATTTTTACAAAGACATCCTGCGTTACGTCCTCGGCATTATGTGCATCGCCTAAATATCTATAAACAAAACCATATATGGGCTTGAGGTAACGCCCAATCAAAACTTCAAGCGTCTGTTTGTTGCCTTCAAGATAATCTTTAATAAGCTGTTCATCAGAATAATCAGCCATACTGCGCTTGAAGGATATCATGAGTTTAGTTTCTTATCAATGGTTTGTATATTGACCCGCCGTTGATAAAGAGCAAGCTCAAAAATTATCACAAAGAGCATTTTTACATCATTGCTATCAATAGCAGGAATTGGTCTGTGGCCGAAGTATCTATTGGCACGCTTAACGCCAGTTTGGTCCATCCCCGCGAGGTATTTTCCGAAGCCATTAGCGCCAATGCCGCGTCAGTGATTTTCGCGCATAATCATCCGTCCGGTGATCCGGAGCCGTCCGAGGACGATCTATCGATCACAAAGCGACTGGTTGAGGCCGGGAAACTGCTGGGAATTGAGGTGCGTATTCAATCATCTAAAATGTAACTTTCCCCGGTCTGGCTGGGTCATATAAAATGTAACCATAAACTAATAATTAAATGGTTACAAATTTATGACTGCTATGACTAAA
>Ga0075980_109_pt1 | contig 33513 bp, 30 predicted proteins | sample RifGroA2_FD_68056 | JGI IMG/M metagenome (GOLD analysis project Ga0075980, IMG submission 68056) | Parcubacteria bacterium GW2011_GWA2_47_26 | reverse complement strand
ATACTGAGAGATAGAATTATTTATTAAACTCCTATCTTTATTGTATCAAGTTTGGAGCGATTGGAAGTGAGGATAAGCGGTGTTTGGCAACAGGCCCATGATGCTTCCTTAACGCTACTCGTCCCGTGTTTAGCGCGATCGAGCTAAATGCGGGACGAGTAGAGAAGCATATTGGAAGCATATTGTGGCACTCTCCGTATACCTCAATATGCGGTTCGGTATCATGGTTAAATGATTTGACACGCCCATGCTCCCGTGTGTCAGCACAAAAACACAACACCTTGCTCCCAGACCACTTCACTCCTCTAGCCAACGCTCTGCATCAATCGCCGCCATGCAACCCGCGCCCGCGGCAACAACAGCTTGCCGATATTTATAATCAGCGCAGTCCCCCGCCGCAAACACCCCTTCAATTGAAGTCATGGTCGAACCTTGCCGCGTTACAATATATCCTTTCTGATCCAGTTCAAGCTGACCCGCAAACAATTTCGTATTAGGCTCATGGCCAATCGCCGCGAAAACCCCATCGCAAAGCAATACCCGTTTGTCATCCTGAAATGATGGTAGGGCGGGGCCTTGCCTGCCCGCCGAGTCTGCTGGTGCCACAGAACCGAATGGTCGACCGTCGGCGGGAGAGGCGGGTGCCCCGCCGCGGCCGGGGACAAGCCCCTGCCCTACATTTTTGAGCCTCACCCCTGTCACACGCCCCTCATCCACTCCCAAGATGTCTTCCACCACCGTATTCATGATAAATTCAATCTTCGGATTATTGCGAGCGCGCTCAAGCATGATTGGCGAGGCGCGAAATTCTGCGCGCCGATGTACTACATAAACTCTTTTTGCAAATTTTGTTAAAAAATTCGCCTCCTCCATTGCCGTATCCCCGCCGCCAACTACTGCCACAACTTTGTCTTTAAAAAAGAACCCGTCACAGGTTGCGCAAGCCGAAACCCCCTTGCCATATAATTTCTTTTCATTCGGGAGACCTAAACGCTTAGCCGAAGCGCCAGTGGCAATAATGACCGCACGAGACTCATATAGTTCCCCTTCGCAAAAAACCTCAAAAATGCGGCTCCTCGTGACCAAGCCACGGGTTGCGCCTGCGGCAGTGGCTTGGTCACTTCTGCCGCTAAAATCAACCGCCGTTACCGCCTTCGCCACCACCCGCGTACCAAAACGTTCCGCTTGCTCTTTAAAAATCGCCATCATCTCTGGCCCCCTCACCCCTTTGGCAAAACCCGGAAAGTTCTCCACCTCGGATGTCGTAGTCAATTGTCCTCCCGGCTCCGCTCCTTCAAATAAAACCGGCGCGAGGTTTGCTCGCGCGGTATATATTGCCGCCGTATAACCAGCCGGGCCGCTGCCAATAATAATCACCTTTTCCATACCCGTCTTCCACCTTATTTCAACCAGCCCTCAATCTTTCTCTTTAAGTCCTCTTTTTTCTGCACTCCCATAAACTGCTCAAGAGGTTTTCCATCTTTAAAAAAAATAAAAGTTGGGATAGACATAATGCCGTATTTTGACGGAATAATACTATTTTCATCCACATTCATCTTGCCAAATTTAATGGCTTTGCCGCTATATTCCTGCGCCAACTCGTCAACAATCGGCCCCATAATTTTACATGGCCCGCACCATGGCGCCCAATAGTCCACCAAAACAGGCTCTTTAGAATTAAGAACTTCTTTTTCGAAATTTTGGTCTGTAAGCATAAGCATATTATAGTTTCCTCTCTTTCTTCTCCTCTCTATACACCTCCAGTACATCCCCGACCTCAATCACTGCTCGAGTTATGATCTTCATGCCGCACTCCGAGCCGCCCCGCGCCTCATTCACTTTTTGTTTAGCTGATTGCACCTCTACAATCTCTCCACTGCCCTGCATTTCCTGTGCCCTGTAAATATCAACTTTGCCGCCCATCAAAACCTTGCCGTCTTCCACACGCCCCCCCATAATAACATAATTCTTTTCCGTGCGAAATATCGCCAGCACTTTAAGTCTGCCTAGAGTCTCTCGAATAATCTCTGGCTTCAATAAGGCCTCCAGACGAGCTTTCACATTGCTCAAAAGCTCATAAATAATTTTATAAGTCCGCGTCTCTACCCCTTTCTCGCGCGCCAAATCGCTAACTTGGGGCAAGGCCGCCACATTAAACCCATAAACCACCGCGCCCGCGCTTGCGGCCTGCAACACTTCTGCCTCTGTAATATTGCCCAAACCCTGCCCAATCACCTTAATCCCAACCTCCGAGTGCTGTATTTTTTCCAAACTTGCCAAGATCGCCTCTAAAGAGCCCAGCACATCCGCTTTTACAATAACATTCAGCATGGCTTTCTCTGCTACGTCAGCCTGTACCGGCGCAGTCAAAACTAGCTTGACCACCTCTTTATAAGCCGGCCGCACTTTTTTGGTTTCCAAACCTTTAACCTCTCTGGGCACTTCAATAATATCTCCAACCTCCGGCGCAACCCTTAAGCCCAAGATCTTAACCGGCATGCCCGGAGGCGCGACTGCCACGACTTTACCGGCCCAATCTTTCATGGCCCGCACCCGCCCGTATAAAGCCCGGCCAATCGCCAGATAATCATTTTTTTGCAGGCTCCCATTTTGGACTAACACTGTTGCCACAGTTCCCTCCCCGGGGTCAATGTGTGCTTCAATTACCGTGCCTAGTGCCAGTGCTTCAGGATTAGCTACAATCTTATCCTTATCAAGATCGGCTACGAGCAAAATCACATCCAGCAGGGCGTCTATCCCCGATCCTTGCTTTGCCGAGATAGGCACAAACGGAATCTTGCCCCCCCATTCTTCAGACATCACCCCTTTATCCGAAAGCTCGCGCTTCACGCGATCAGCATCTGCTTCGGGCTTATCCATCTTGTTTATCGCCACCACATAGGGCACCTTAGCCGCTTTAATAATTTTCAAAGCTTCCAGGGTCTGCGGCTGGACTCCGTCATCAGCCGCGACAACTAAGATAGCCACATCCGCAATACGCGCTCCGCGGCTACGCATGGTTGTAAAAGCTTCATGTCCGGGAGTATCAATGAAGGTAATATTGCGGTTGTGGCGTATGGCCTGATAAGCGCCGATATGCTGGGTAATTCCGCCGGCTTCACCCGCCATAACATTTGTCCTGCGAATCGCATCTAAAAGTTTGGTCTTGCCATGGTCCACATGGCCCATGACCACGACGACAGGCGGCCGCGGCTGCAACGCGGCCATATCTTCTTTTGCAATCCGTTCACGAATTACATCCTTCACCTCTGTCGCCCCTGCCACATCTGGCGCCTCCGGCTCTTTTACGGCAAACCCCAGGTCTTGAGCAATAATGGAGGCGGTCGTAAAATCAATCCTCTCATTCATTGCCGCAAGAATTCCGTTTTTCATTAACTCCGAAATCACCCGCGTAATCGGCAAACCCAAACGCGCGGCAAATTCGCGCACCGTCAAAACCGGCGGCAAAATCACTTCGCGTTTCACCTCCGCCGCCTTTGCCACCTCCGCCACCTCCGCCACCGCATGCTTTTTTTGCCACTCGCGCATGAGCTGCGACCAGTTTTCAATAATCCTCCAGGCCGTCCGATCATCCACCTTTATCGCCCGCATGCCAATATCAAAACCGAGCTCGGGCAATTTTTCTTTGAGCTCTTGCGGAGAGATGCGCAACCTGCGCGCTAGTTCAGCAACATTCATCCCGTTAGAAGTTTAAGAATTACTTACAATTATCATGTCCTGTAGACAAAGTCGGCTTCGCCTTCCCTCGTACATATATGAATGGCGTGCCTGAACTTCTAACGGGACGACCGTACCTGGTTAAGTTTTAAGACTTGTTTTGCCACTCTGAAAATCTCGTGCAAAGTAATACCTTGTTTAATTACCTCTAACGGAATTCATACAAGTACTCGCAGTGTAAGCTTTTTATAAGATAAAGTCAACGCTTACTCGCTTGACATAAAAAACGCCTCCTCTTACACTAGACTTGTCCCCAAATAAGCTTTTGAGATAATTGTCCTGATTTTTGAGCGAAAACTGTTTCGCAGAAATGAGGCGTAATAGATGATTACGGCGAATTCCGAGAAACGGTTTGTAGCCGAAAATCAGGAGAATTAGCCAGAATGTTATTTGGGGACAGGTCTACTAATCAAAAGGCTGGGAATGGAACAGCACATCTAAAGCACGCGCTTTAAGGGGCCTGTTGCCGAATACGCTTTCGTAACGAAATGACGCAGGAATAGCAGAGCTATTTCGAGTAATTTTCAACGAGTCGCAGCCGTATTTGGGAAGAAATGGCCAAAATGGATATTCGGCAACAGTCCCGTAAGGCATATACGCAGTATCTGTCGAGACATTTCTGCAAAGCCGCAGCCGAAATCTGGACATTGCAGTAGAAATGGTATTTGGCAACAGGCCCTTAAGATGAATTCTTGGGGACTGCAACAGTTCCCAAAGACCACCAGCGGAAAGATTCCTCGTCGGTATGGAAGCCTCCCATTTTTATGGGGGAACTTCCCAAGACGAGTATCTCTCTCCTCAATCTTTCCGCTTCGCGGTCTGCTGTTCCATTCCCAGCCTTTTCTTATTGCAACAAGGCTAAGCCTTGGGATCGCCCTCCACCAAGGCTTAGCCTTGAACCTGAACACATTTTTTGCTATACTTATAATGGGACTGTTGCCGAATACCATTTTGGCTGCAATTCCCAAAATTCGGCTAAATTTTCCAAAAAATTCTTCGGCTTATATTCCATATAAACCTCAAAACTTGTCTGAAAAATTTATCTCTAATTTCGTAAATTTCGCTTCAAAAGCGCATTCGGCAACAGTCCCATAATATATGTCCCGCAAACGGCGCGGCCCGCGCCTTGAGAAAAAAATACAACTCCCCCAGCAAACCCGACGCGAAATCGGCATGATTTTTTTATTCACCTTGGCCGGCCTTGCCTTGCTCGCCTATTTTAACCTCGCTGGCCGCGCTGGATTATTTATTGACAGCGCGCTCTCCGGACTGCTTGGAACCTTGCGCCCCTTGCTCCCTCTCCTGCTTATCGCCATCGGAGGATTGCTGGCTAAATCTCCTCCGCGCAGCCTCGCTCTTCTTGGTCTTATTATATTTTCAATATCCTTGGTTTCTCTCACTCATCTTATTCAATACCCGGGCGGAGCCGGATTTACCGCCGTAGAACAAGGCCTTGGCGGAGGTTATCTCGGATTGTTTATTGCCTATCCTCTTTATCAGCTCTTCGGTTTTTGGGCCACCGCCGTTATTTTAGTCGCTCTTTTGTTCATTGCGCTTTCCCTGCTGGCCTCCGCGTCTTTTATACAACTGCTCCACGCCCTTAAACAATTATTGCGTTATTGTATGGCAATAGGAATTCCTCTGCGCAACATTTTTGCTAAACCGCGGATCAGTGGAGAATATGACGAAAAACCTGCAGAGCAGGAACTGCGCTTTGAAGAGCATCCCCTTGACGCCGCCTCAAAAGAAGATGCGGCTGATACCGCACAATCGCCTGAAACACTGGCAGGAGACGAATCCGATCCCTCTGCCGCCCTTGCAAGCGGCCTCAAAATCCTGCCTCGCAAGCGTCTCGGCCGCATTGAATTGCCCCTTGACCTTTTAGAAAAAAATGGCAGCAAACCCGTCTCCGGCAACATTCGCGCTCGTCAAGAAATTATTGAAAAAACCCTGCGCAATTTTGGCATTGCCGTAGAAATGGGCGACGTCTCGGTGGGTCCCACTGTCACTCAATATACCCTGCGCCCCGCCGAAGGAGTTAAGCTCGCCTCCATTACCGCGCTTTCAAATGATCTTGCTTTGGCTTTAGCCGCGCACCCTATCCGCATTGAAGCGCCTATTCCCGGCAAGGCTCTCGTAGGCATTGAAGTTCCCAATGAACAAATCTCTACCGTGCGTCTGCGCGAAATTCTGGAATCTAGCGAGTGGCAAAAACGCGCCTCGCCCTTAACCGTTATCCTAGGCAAAGATGTCTCGGGCAAGCCTTATATTTCCGACTTGGGTCGTATGCCCCATTTGCTCGTGGCCGGATCCACTGGCTCGGGCAAGACTGTTTGCTTAAACACGATTATTGTCTCTCTGCTTTATCAAAACAGCCCCGATGATTTAAAACTTCTTTTGATTGATCCCAAACGCGTGGAGCTTCCCTCTTATAACGAAATTCCCCACTTGATTAGCCCGGTGATCACTGACGTCAAACAAACTGTGCAAGCCCTGCGCTTTGCCCTTATAGAAATGGAGCGGCGCTTCGGGCTTCTCTCCACCGCAGGTGCTCGCGATCTCAAAAGCTATAACGAGATAAAACCGACCGAGGAACGCCTGCCCTATCTTATTATTGTTGTCGATGAATTGGCGGACCTCATGGTCGCCGCCGCCTCTGAAGTTGAAGCCGCCATCATCCGGCTCGCGCAAATGGCTCGCGCGGTCGGCATTCACCTGATTCTCGCCACCCAACGCCCTTCCGTAGATGTTATTACCGGCCTCATCAAAGCTAATATCACTTCGCGCATTGCCTTTTCTGTGGCTTCCCTAATAGATTCCCGCACTATCCTGGATACTGCCGGAGCGGAAAAATTGCTGGGACGCGGGGACATGCTTTTCATCAGTTCAGAACTTGGCAAACCAAAACGTTTGCAAGGCGCTTATGTTTCTGACCAGGAAATCCGCAAAGTCGTGGGGTATTTAAGAAAAGTGGGCGCTCCCGAATATGTTGAGATCACCGCTCAAACCAGCGCCAGTATTTTTAATGGCGCCGGCGCTACAGATGATGATTCCGATCCCCTGCTTGCCGAGGCTAAAGAAATTATTTTGCAAGCCGGCAAGGCTTCTGCTTCTTTACTGCAAAGACGCCTTAAAATCGGCTACGCCCGCGCCGCGCGCATTCTTGACCTTTTGGAGGCGGCAGGTTTTATTGGTCCCGGCGACGGCGCCAAACCCCGCGAGATCCTCGTCTCCCACGAGCAATCCTAGTTTCGAATTATGTCCCGTTTAGTCTACAGCGCCCGTGGAGGCGGCACTTGGCGCAAACAGCCCGTAAGACGCCGCCCAACGCTGCGCAAAAAACAACCCCGGAGGTCTCCCAACGCCTTATTCAAAAAACTGCATAAGCGCTTTTTAAAGCAGGCTTTCATTGCCTTTTTATTAGCTGTCGTCGGAGGCGGAATTTTTCTAACTTTTGCCATTGCTTCAATTTCCCGCAACCTGCCCGAACCGGGAAAACTGCTTGAACGCACTACCCCCATCTCCACCAAAATTTACGATCGTGAAGGCAAAGTCTTGCTATATGACATACACAATGAAGTCAGGCGCACTCCTATTGCCTTGCAAGACATTCCTCCTATTGCCAAATGGGCCGCCCTTATTGCCGAGGATAGAAATTTTTACAAACACGAAGGCTTTGATCTCAAAGCCATGCTGCGCGCTTTTCTTGTCAACCTCACGCGGCTGGACAAAGCCCAGGGCGGATCCACCATTACCCAACAGTTTATCAAAAACGCCGTGCTTACCCGCGAGAAAACTCTAACCCGCAAACTTAAGGAGCTGATCTTGGCTTACCAAATTGAAAAACGCTTCAGCAAGGACGATATCTTAAACATGTACTTCAACGAAATTCCCTACGGTTCAACAATCTATGGCATTGAAGCCGCCGCAGAGACCCTTTTTAACAAACCCGCTAAAGATCTCGATTTGGTAGAGAGCGCTGTCCTGGCGGCTTTGCCCAAAGCCCCCACCCGCCTCTCCCCTTATGGCAATCATACTGACGAACTAGTTGCCCGCACGCGCCATATTATAAATGGCCTGGCCGAAGAAGGCTACATAAATAAAGAGCAAGCGCAACAAGCCCAAGCCCAAGACATTCTAAAACGCATCCAGCCTCGCCGAGATAATATTTTGGCCCCGCATTTTGTGCTTTATGTCCGTGAACTGCTGGTTGAAAAATACGGGGGGCAGTTTGTCGAGCAAGGCGGACTTAAAGTCATTACCACCCTGGACTGGCGGCTCCAACAAATTGCCGAAGAGGAAATACGCAAAGGTGCGCAGCGCAACGAAAAACAGTACAATGGAAAAAATGCCGCCCTCGTTGCCGAAGACCCCAAAACCGGTCAAATCCTAGCCATGGTCGGCAGCCGCGACTATTTTGATGAGGCCATAGACGGCAATGTTAATGTGGCGCTCCGCCCGCGCCAGCCCGGCTCCTCCTTTAAACCTATTGTTTACGCCGCGGCTTTTGAAAAAGGGTTTACCCCCGACACCCTGCTCTATGATGTGGTCACCACCTTTAAAGCCCAACCTAAAGATTACACACCGCACAACTATGACGACAAGGAGCACGGCCCGTTGAGTATGCGCGGAGCCTTGGCTGGATCCCTTAACATTCCGGCCGTCAAAACCATTTATCTTACCGGCATTGATCGCGTGCTTGATCTTGCGGAAAAACTGGGCTACACCACCCTCAAAGACCGCAGCCGCTTTGGGCTCTCCATCGTACTGGGGGGAGGCGAGGTTAAACTCTTAGAACACGTCGGAGCTTTTGCCGCCCTCGCTGGAAGCGGCAAACGTTTAAATCAAACCGTGCTCCTGCGCATTGAAGATAGCAGCGGCCGGCCTCTTGAGGCTTGGCAAGCCCGACGCCCCGAACAAGTTATACCTGAAGGCATTGCCAACGAAGTCACCTCCATTCTCTCCGATAATGCCGCGCGGACTTTTATTTTCGGGCCGCAAAGCCCGCTTATCTTATCCGACCGCCCCGTGGCCGCTAAAACTGGTACCACCAATGACTGGCATGATGGCTGGACCATCGGCTACACCCCCTCGCTTGCCGCCGGAGTTTGGGTCGGCAACAACAATAACAAGGAAATGAAACGGGGAGCCGACGGGGTTCTTGTAGCCGCGCCAATCTGGAATGCTTTTATGTCCCGCGCTTTAAGAAACACCCCCGTAGAACAGTTCCCTGCGCCAGAGGCACGGCCCGTAGCCAACCCAATTCTGCGCGGTCAAGGCCTTGGACAAATCCGTGCGCGTATTGATCGAGCTTCCGGAAAACTCGCCACCGCTTTAACTCCCGCCGAACTTGTGGGGGAGCGCACCTACTCTGCTCCACATTCTATTCTCTATTATATAAATAAAGATAATCTTGACGCGCCGCCGCCAGCCAATCCTGTCGAGGATCCCAATTTTGAAAACTGGGAAGCCGCCGTGCGCCAATGGGCCGAACGCAATACAGTCAACATGGAATCAGCACCCACAACTTACGACGACCTGCATACCGAGGCCAACCGCCCAAACATCTCTTTTATTCGGCCTTCCGGTTCAGGCGCAACCATCGCCGGCAATAATCTTGATGTGGAGGTACAAGGCTCTGCCCCACGGGGTATCGCTCGCGTTGAAATTATTTTAGACGGGATAGTCAAAACTACTCTGCAAAGTGCGCCCTATACGACAACCCTCTCTCTTAATGATGTCCCCGCTGGCGAACACATCGTTGTCGCCCGCGCCTATGACGACATCCTCAACCGCGGCGAGACAAGTCTGCGATTTCAAGTGGTAAAATAGGAATTATGGTTAATTCCTTATCGTGCCTCGGTTAGGTTTTCTCGTCGGTAAACGTATGCCCTTTGGGTTAGATTTTACATCGGTCAATTCGAAATTTTGCTTTATTTTTCGACTTGCATTATAATGGAATTGCTATGAAGAAGATGCTAGAAAAATTTCAACTCAGACCAAAGAAACTTGATCCGAGAAAGCCAGCGCAGCGGAAACAGATTATAGAGCAAGCAGTGAAACGCACAATTGCGGAGTATGGTGAAGCTCTCAAGCGACTCGGTGCTGAATGAATAAGTATGTCCCACTTTCTGACGCTCGAAGACGTACGCGATATTTGTTACGTTTACGCCAAGGCTCATCTTGCCCACGATGAGCCTATTTCTTCTTTTGACACACGATTTCCAGAGAAGCTAGAAGCTGTGCTGGCTTCTCCTCAAACGTGGGTCGGCGGAAAATTTGTTCACTCCTCGATGTCGCGACAAGCGGCAGTTTTGTTTTACGAGTTAATCAAGCAACATCCTTTCTTGAATGGTAACAAACGCATTGCTTGTGTTTCGCTCATGGTCTTACTCTCCCTCAATAATACATGGCTCAAAACAAGCTGGCGAGAACTCTATGATATTGCTGTAACTGTCGCGACATCTCGGAGTGATAATCGTGAAGGCATGCTGCAGCTTTTGACAGATTTTATTCACAATAATGCCGTCGAAAAATAAAGCAGGGCTTCAGATGCACGCGAGCCATTATACGCAATTTTGAACAACAAATAATTGGAAATATTTTGATTGGGCTCTTTTCAATTTTTTTGAAAAAAGATAAACAATCAACTACGCGTGGCCGCGCGTAGTTGATTGTTTAGAGTCCACCTTTAGTCGTCCCGTGATTGACGCGATCGCGAGAATTGCGGGACGAGTTGCATGCGTTGATACGCTGACGGAGGAAAAGGAGGGGCTGGTCCTTTTATTATTATATCCCCGTCAACACCCTTGACAAATATCTTTTTATTCGATAGTGTCAAATGGGAAGGAGGAGAGATGCGCAATCCTCGACCCTGGGAGCTAAAATATCCGCTCTTTGTCTACGATCTGGGGAGCGGACAAACCCTGTTCATGCCGCGCGAGCTGTGCTTCGTGCGGTACATGACCCCCACTGGCCCAAGGTCCGTGGGAGGACGAAACCCGCAACTTGTACAACAGAACGGCCCCTGGTACCTCGTGCTGGACCGTCTCCGTGCTGATCAGCCAGACTATACCTTTGCCCCGCATATCGCCCTTGAAAACATCGTGGAGGCGTTTACATGGTTTGACAGCGCCACAATAGGGTTCCTTAATCGGGGATTTGAAGCAAAGTGTCGCGCCGAGCTTGGTCTAAAATGTTAAGACCGGGCTCTTTTCTTTATTTAAAGTTCCAGTTGCCTCTCTTCAGCCATCGGAGCAACTGGTGCATTTATCCAGCGGCTTTTTTCAGTTCCAAAACGAATTTCGACATTTTGATTTGCATAAGCCTGTTCAATTTCTACTAATTGCCGCGTATTAAGTCTGCGCTCAAAACGCATAAGCACTTCGTGGGTAATCTCCACTACTTCTTTCCTGGTAATTGAACTGTCTCTAAATCGCGCCACGGTTTCAAGAAGTTCTTTAGTGATATCCGCAGGAAAGGGTATAGGTTTATATTCTGCCCCTTGTCGAAGAGTGACATATACTGGCAAGGGCCGCCCCATTTGTCTTTCATACTCTTCAATCTTTTCCGGACTAGGGAAAATTGCCTCTGGAAGAATGGTGATGCGACCGGTGAAAACCTGCCCAATCCTATCTGCTATAGACGTATCGGGACTTGGCGCCGCATTCTCTATAATTGCCCTTAGATCAGTCTGAATTATTGGCGGTATTTCTACATTGGGATCTTGGGCATAAAGATCATTCCACTCTCTTAAAGAACCTTCTTCATCGAGCAACATTTGCGCCCATTGTTGGTACGCCTCTGGGATATCCTTGCCGCTAGCAAGCGCATGAAATGATTCAATGCGTTTCATTGCCTTCATAATTTGAGCAAGGTCTGCTTCATTTGCCGGAATTGCCGGAAGAAATCTATGCTGCAGATCATGGCTCAATATTGCCATCATCCGGAGGCGCACGGTCATGTCTGGTTCGGTTCGAACAATATCAATGAGAATTTTTGCCGTGTTTCTGTTTGACTCCTCACCGCCCTCGTCAATAAGTTGAATCGCCCTTTTAAATCCCTCGAGTTTTGACTGACGGGGAGCTTCCTTTGTATAGTCAGATCCGTGGATTGCTTCTGCGAAAAAAGAAGCGGCTGTTGGTCGATCTTGTGGATCTTTCACTAAGCTTTCAATATTATCGAATTCTCTCTGTTTCTCACCTATACGATCAAATTCTTCAACCGGGACTTCGCCAGGGATTCTAAATGATGAAGGCATAGTCAAATATTATTTATTTTACTCCTTGATCGGCATGACAATATAGAAATAATCCGTGCCATCCTCTTCGGTAAGCATGGTTGGCGAAGCTGAATCCGTCGCTTTGATTATAATATTTTCCCCCCTTAAAGCCTGCACCCCATCCAGCAAATATTTCCAATTAAAAGCAATCTTTGTGCCCACCCCTTGCACCTCTGCTGGAAGGACACTCGCATGCTCTCCGGTTTGAGAATTTAGTGAGGCTATCTCCACCTCGTTTTTCTCGGGATTAAAAGAGACTGCCACATCATAAACTCCGGTTTTTGAAAATAGACCGGCGGCCTTAAGTGCCGAGGCCAATTCCGCTCTTGAAATTTTTGCCTTAATGCCAAAGCGCGTCGGAATAATCGCTTTGTAATCCGGATATTGCCCTTCAATAAGCCGTGAAACAAATTCCACTGTTGGCACGCTTAAGGCAAACTGATTTGATGACATGATAATTTTGGCGGTAGCCGCTTCTTCTTTCAAGGAACCGCAAACCCGCACCAGCTCTTGAAGCGCGCGCAAGGGAAGAATCGCTCTGGCCGCGCTTTTATCCGTGCCGCTGGTAATCAGAGCTTTCTCTGCTAACCGATAACTGTCTGTCCCGGCCACGGTTAAATGCGAGCCGTCCAACACAATCAAGGCCCCTGATATTTCTGGCCTGCCCTCATTTGGCGAAATTGTAAAAAGAACTTGCTCCAACGCTTCCATTAAGGCCGGTAAAGACACCTCTCCCCCTTCCCCATTTTCCACTTGCGGGATTACTGGAAAATCTACCGCCGGCATTCCCTTAATTTTGGTTTTATTTTTTCCGCAGACCACTTGCAGCTCTGACCCCGCCAATACTAGATCAACTTTATCCTTTGGCAAAAGCGCGATGTACTCACTAAAAAGCCTGGCCGGCACCGTAAACTCTCCCACCTCCTCCACTTTTCCGCGCACCATGCAGGTCAATCCGATTTCCAAATTAGTAGCCCTTAACTCCAAACCCGTTGCGGTAGTCTTAAGATAAATATTGGAAAGAATTGGGAGATTGCCCGCCCTAGAAGCTATACGCGAAACCATGCTAAGACCCTGGACTAAATTTTCCTGTGTACAACTGAACCTCATTTAGTTTGATTTAATTAATTATATTAATCGTACTAATAATAAGCCTGTGGATTAGGTGGATATCTGTAATTTGTTTAACAAATTGTTATAAAACGATGTTGATCTAAAGTGTAAGGTGGGGGGAATAAAAAGTGCAACACTGTTGATAGCTCGGTCCCGCTATAAGATCGTTGTGGGTAAGGCGCAAAGTTATCCCGCATAAATTTGGTCCTACCAACTTTATGCGCACAGATTATCCATTGTATAGTCGCTGTTTAATCAACTCAATATCCTGCTTTAGCTTTGGATCCTCCTCGGCCTCCCTGGTGATTTTGCTACAAGCATGCATGGCTGTAGTATGATCGCGTCCGCCTAGCTCTAAACCAATGGCAGGAAAAGAAGCCTGCAACTCTGTGCGCAAAAGATACATAATAATTTGGCGTGGGAAAGCCAAGCGTTTTTCTCGGCTTTTACCCAGCAGTTCCTCTTGTGGAATGTCAAAAAACAGAGAAACCGTCTGGAGGACTTGTTTATTGGTTACGGATTTGCGAATAGGCTGCGAAGAGGCCAGCATTTTTTTTATGAACTCTAGGGTGGGCGGGATGTTTTTTAATTGGTGAAAGGCCACAATTTTATTAAGGGCTCCCTCCAGTTCACGGACGTTATTTTGTATCATGGTGGCGATGTAGCTGACGATGTTTTTATCCAGTTGATATTGTTTTTCTTGGCATTTAGCCTCAAGAATTGCCACTCGAGTTTCAAAATCCGGCGAAATAATATCGGCGATCATTCCCCATTCAAACCGCGAGAGCAGTCGCGCCTCGAGCGCGGGGATAGCCTTGGGATGTCGGTCCGAGGTTAAGACCAGTTGTTTATTGGTCTGGTGCAGAGCGTTAAAAGTATGGAAAAAAGCTTCTTGAGTTCCTTCTTTGCCCGTAATAAATTGGATGTCGTCAATTAAAAGCACATCAACGCCGCGGTAGGTGTCTTGAAACCGCTTAGCGTTCCCGCCTCGCACCGCATGGATAAAATCATTGGTAAAAGTTTCGCAGGTGACGTAAAGAATCTTTTTGGTGGGATCGCTCGCCAAAATTTCATTGCCCACTGCTTGTATAAGGTGGGTTTTGCCCAGCCCAACTCCTCCATATATAAACAAAGGATTGTAAGCCGCACCCGGCCGCGCGGCCACCGCACGCGCCGCGGCGTGCGGGAGTTCATTGCCCTTGCCCACAATAAAAGTCGAGAAAACATATCGGGGATTTAGACCGTTTCCGGTAGTGCTTGCTACGCCTCGCGATGCTGGCGCGGAGATTGGGGCCATAGTTATAGCCGGCACAGCCGCAAAAGAGGATCTGCCCCCTACTTGGTAAGTAATAGTTTTAATGGGCCTGCCTCCGATTCTTTGTAAAGTATCCAGAATTGCTCGATGATATTTTTTTTCAAACCAGGCTTTGGTAAAAGTATTAGGAACCGAAATCGTTACTTGGTCGTTTTCAAATTGAGTAAGCGCCGTATTTTTGAACCAAGTTGTAAAGTTGGCTTTTGAGAGGGCAATTTCCAGCTCTCCCAACGCGGCTTGCCAAAGCTCTTCGGATGTCATAGATGTGTAGGAGTTCTAACGATTGTTAGTCGGAGTTTATTGTATGCTCAGTCCCTTGAAGTGCGAACTACATTTGAAAGACTTTATCATGCTCACAAGAGCGAGTCAAGGCCACAGCCTATAAACAATTTAGACACCACCAGACCACAACAGAGTCCGTCAAGTTGATAAGATGTTCAAATACTGTGACTAGTTTCGTGTAGGAGCATTTCGGCGACACAGCCTTTGCTTTTAGAGCAACCTATGTTAGGATGAAGTAACAAAGCCTTCTCCTTAAATATTTAAATCTCCAAAACTATGCCCAAAAGAACCTATCAACCTAAAAAGCGCAAGCGCGCGCGAGTACACGGCTTTAGGGCCAGAATGCGAACCACCGCCGGACGCGCAGTTTTAAAAAGAAGGCGGGCCAAAGGCCGGCATCGCTTAACGGTTTAAGCGTGGCACACCTCGGTATATGCTCCCCACCCGATCCCGTCTTACTGGCCGGACCGCTAGTTTTGTTGCTAAACGCGGCCGCAGCATAGGAGGAGCAATTTTACGTATCAAGTGGGCACCCGCGAGAGGGCCACTTTCTCGCGCTACAGTTGTGGCCGGTTTGACCGTGTCTAAGAGCGCCGTAGTGCGCAACCGTCTTAAACGGCAGTGCCGCGAGGCCCTGCGGCCACTGCTCGCCAGAATCTCTCCGCCGATTAATCTCATGGTTTTTATAACCAAAGCCGCTATCGGCAAATCATTTTTTGAACTCAAGTCGGAGTTAGAACAATTGCTTAAAAAGGCGCGCCTGATATGATGCGCCTAATTCTTCTCACCTTCAGCCACGCCCTGATCACGCTATACCAGAAAGTGTTATCTTCTGATCATGGCCCCCTGCGTTATTTTGTATCTGCTCCACGCTGCAAGTTTTTACCGACCTGTTCTGAATATGCCAAGAAATCCCTGCAAAAACACGGCATTTTACGCGGCACTGCTCTTACGCTAGGCCGCCTGTTGCGCTGTCACCCTTGGAGCAAGGGCGGCCTAGACGAGTCCTAATATAATAAGGTATGGTCATTTTTCTTTACGGTGAAGACCCCTGGCGCAAGAAGCAAAAGCTCAACCAATTAAAAGAGCGCTTTATTCGCGATATTGACCCCTCTAAATTGAATCTTGCGACCATCTCCCCTGCTGATCTACAGGAAGAAACTTTGCGTAGCCGGATTTTAGCCCAACCCTTTTTGGCGCGTAAACGCCTGGTTATTTTACAAAATTTTTTTAGCGAGGGCCGGAAAAAAACGCTTGCTGAAATATTGTTGAAGACCTGTAAAGATATAGGCGAAAACACAATCTTGATAATTGATGAGAATAGCAGCAAACCCAAAACCTGGAAAAATTCGGATGCTCGGGCGCTTTGGGAATATTTGGAAAAGGAAGCTATGACCGAAGAGTTTAAGCCGTTCTACGGACTGAAACTCGAGGCCGTTATTGAAAAGCAGGCCAAGCAAGTTGGCCTGGAGATTGAACGCAGCGCTTGTAGCCTTCTCGCCCTATTTTGTGGTAGCGATTTAGGAGCTACAGAGCAGGAGCTGACTAAATTAGCGGCTTTTAAAGCAGGTACTGGCCAGTCAACTTCCGGCCCGCCCAGAGTACTTTCCGAAGATGTTAAGAAAGTGTGTATATCTTCGCCAGAACGCAGTATTTTTGAGTTTTTAGACGCATTTGGCGCAAAAGACATGCGTCAACTATCCACACGACTAGAAGAACAACTTAGCGAATCCGACCCTTTACAGTTGATGTCGCGTATTATCGGGCACCTCCGCGCCCTACTTTTAGTCTCGTCTAAAGGTAGCAGTGGTAGCCAAGCCTTGCGCCTGCATCCTTTTCAATTAAAAAAAATCCAGACCCAAGTGCGGCACTGGAATAAATTTGAACTAAAAAAACTCCTTTTCAAATTCATGGCCCTAGACTTCGCCATCAAGCGTGGCCTAGCCGGTGATGGCCGGGTACAACTCACCACCACGCTTCTACGCACCTTGCTCCAAAAACAGCCCACACGAGCTACAACATAAAAGCGCCCCATAGTGGGGCGCGTTCGTTACTGCTTTACTAGTTGTTTGGCCCAGCGGCTTTTGAGTCGTTCGGCTTTATTTTTTGGCATGATCTGCATTTTCGCGGCCTTATCCAACATTTTATAGAGCTTGGGTAACATTGCTTTAGCCTCATCTATTTTTTTTGCCGCCACTAGTTTTCCCAGCGCTTTAAGGGCATCCTTAATTCTTTCTTTGACTTGGCGATTTCGTGCTGTTCTTTTTTTAGTTTGACGTATTCCTTTCAACGCCGCTTTAGTATGCGCCATATCTTATATATAAGTTACCTCTTTAATAAGACTTACTCGGGGCATTATACTCTATTCCCCTATTTTAGGCAAGGGCAGGGCCGGCTCCTCGGCTATTTCAGACGGAGCTGCTAAACCGAGTTTGTCCTGAAACCGGTCTAGACGTTTTACGCTTTCCTCATAAGAATTTTTAGCGCGGCTAAGATGGGTGCCGACCAATTCAAAGTCGCCTCGGAATTTTTCTAGATCGCCAGTCAAGCGCGTCAGGTTCTTTAGAATATCTCCGGCCGATTTTTCAACCTGCATACCCTTCATGCCCAGCACAATCGCCTGTAGATAAACATAGAGTGTATTAGGTGAAACCGGAATCACCCGACGGTCATAAGCATAGTGCATGAGCGAATGTTCATCCTCCCCTTTTATGATTGTCTCGTAGTAAACGTTCTCGGCCGGAATATACATCAGCGCAAAATCAAATGTTCCCTCATCAGGCAAGATATAAAATTTGGCGATTTTATCAATATGTCTTTTAACATCGTTAATAAATTGCTTTCGATATGTTGCGCGCGCGGTATCATCCGGCGCCTCAATCATTTTTTTAAAATTCTCCAAAGGAAATTTTGAGTCCACCGGTACGAGCTTGTCATCTCGTAATTGGACTATCGCGTCCACAGCCTCCCCGCTTTTGAAGTGGTATTGGAGTTTGTAATGAGCCGGCGGTAAAATTTGTGCCAGCAAGTCTCCCAAAAAAAGTTCGCCCAGTCCGCCGCGCAGTTTTGGCGCGCGCAAAATTTCTTGCAAAGAGGAAATATCCCGGCCAACCATAAAAACTTGTTTAGTAGCTTCCCCGAGCTCACCAAGCTTGTGCTGTAGCGCACCGACTACTTTGGAGGCATTATCCAGTCGCTCCCCCACGGTTTTGTTCGCTCCCGCCACCGCCTCCATATTTTCTTTTAACCTCTCATTGATTTGACCAGTTACGGCATTGAGCTGACTTAACATTGTCTTGTTAAGGTTTTCTAGCCGTTGTTCCAAAATAAGGATTCCCTCCCCCTTGCCATGGCTCCGGCGGCTAAGGTAAAATACCAGCCCGATTAAGATCAGAACAACGATCCCGAGGATTAGCGTTAAGACTTGACTCATAATATGATGCGGTAATGTAGCGGCGACCCTTAGAGCCTGTCCCGAGTTTGTCGAGGGATCGCCACATCCCGTAGTATAACATTATCCACAGATTTTGGTCTACCCCCTAGATTTTCAGCCATATTTTATGTTATACTGTTTCAGCACAGACAGAAAAAGGCCTTATGTTTCTTGATTTAAGTTAGCTATCCTGTTTCCGGCTATGGTAGGTGACTTACGAGAAGATCCATTTTCAATAATCTGAGCCCCCGTAGTTCAATGGATAGAACAACCCCGTCCTAAGGGGTGGATGTGCGTTCGATTCGTGCCGGGGGCATATAACCTGTTTTTAATCAATTTATTCCACAAATTTTACAAGGGCCTGTAGTTAAGTGGTATAACGCCGCATTCGCATTGCGGAGGCGGGAGTTCGATTCTCCCCAGGTCCACCAAGTTAGTAAATTAAGTGAACGAGTTGTAAGGATAAAAGAATAGTATATCTCAAGTGTGTTATATCAAAATAAGCAATTGTTTCGTGATTCACATAAGCCGCTGTTTCAGCACAGACATTTATGCTCAACCCCAATTACGTAACTGGCTTAACTGACGGAGAAGGAACGTTCACTTATAGTCGTATGTCAAAAGTCCGGAATCTTAGTTTGTACTATGCAATCGCTTTGAATATTAAGGACCTTGAACTTTTGAAAAAAGTTCGAGAATTTTTTGGATGCGGAAAAATTTATTTTTCTAAACCCGTAGCTGGTAAATTTAGTAATCCAAAATCTATCTCGGGTGCCCGCGCATATTTTCGGATTGTGAAAATTGCGGAGCTTTTTAAAGTGACGCGGCATTTTGAGGAATATCCCTTGCAGGGGGAAAAAGCCAAAGCCTTTGTAATCTGGAAAAGGATGGTGGAGTTTAAAGCACGCATGTACCGCCACGAAATGCCCAAGCTACTTGCGTTAGCCGCCGAGCTATCAAAAATGAATGGAAGAATTGAGAAAAGAAAACTAATCCTAGAACAAAACAAAATCAAATCAGTTGATCAAATTCCGCTATTTCAATTTGACCACGACTCTCGCTACTATGACCCGACAGCGTAACAATCTGTCCGATATGTCTGAAAAAGATTTTTACCAAGTATCGTTGAAAGCAATCTTGAAAAATAAAGACGGGAAAATTCTCGCCTTGAAAGCAGTGGCGACTGGCACATTTGGTGGCTACTACGATTTACCGGGCGGGCGGTTGAATGTTGATGAATTTAGTACGCCATTCGTAGAAGTGCTTGAGCGAGAAATTCACGAAGAGATTGGCGACGAAGCACAATTTATTATTCGTCCTGTGCCAGTCGCAATTGGCCGTCACCAGATTGACCCAAGATATTCCGGAAAACTTAATCGCGAGATCCATGTTCTCTACATCTTTTTTGAAGCTGATTATCTTGATGGCGTACTGACTATCAGCGACGAACACACTGACCACGCCTGGCTCGATCCCTATGCTATAGATTTAAAACAATATTTTAAGTCCGGAATTTTACAAGGACTGGAAATGTATCTCACCTCGAGTAAGCGCAAGGAGTAGGGGAGTCGCCGTGTACTTTATTTGTGTTTTCCGCTATCATGGGAGTACGGCCTATTTGTAGTCGATTAAATCAACTTCTATGCACCCCTATCACTATACCCTCTCACTCCTTAAACTTTTGATTGATAAAAGCGAACACACGCTTTTATCCCCCGAGCGCGTTGTAACATTACGTGCGGAATATGAAAAGCTGGTTTCTGATCCGGGCGTTACCCAAGAAATGATTCAACAAAAAATTGTGGCAGTTGGTAAAGAAGTCTGGCCCTATCACGAAGCCCTGGAAGAGCTGTATCGGCGTTATGGTAAAAGTAAAGAAGAACAATTAGTGTGCGAAAAACTTAACCCGGAATTGCGCGTGAAATATGAACAGTTTTTGGCACAAGGCGGTAGCCTTGCTGATTTTCGGCGCGGCACAGCACTGGAGACCTACTTTGCCGCAGAAGAAAAATTTGAGATTGGTCAGGCTGTGCTTGAGGCGCACGCCTTTGTGCTCAAAGATATTGCGGGAACTTGTCGTTTAGAAAAAAAGAATGAATGCGATGAAGTGATTGAAGACCATCGACAGAAACTCGCGCGGATTGAAATTAAGCTCGGCATTCTAAAAGATATGGCCGTGAAAAGTGAACGCTGGCAAGCCGAAATTCTTGATAAAGTGAAAACTTTTGAAGAGGCCTTTGGCTATTTTGAGCGCACTTTCCATGAGGAGGATGTGGATGGCGTAATTGATTATTACCAAGGCGTGCTGACCCTGGCCGACAATGAGCTACCCTGATGCATTGTATCGGCGAGTGCAAGGCCTGACTTTTTATGTCAACCAAAGTTTTTTCCACGGCTCTAGTTGGGCTAGATGCGGCTTTAGTTGAAGTTGAGGCCGGGATCACCCCTTCTCTCACTGCTTTTACAATCGTCGGTTTGCCCGATACTGCTGTTCAAGAAGCGCGCGAACGCGTAAGACTGGCCATCCGCAACAGTGGTCTGAACTTTCCGGCCACGAAGATTACCGTAAATCTTGCGCCGGCCGATTTGAAAAAGGAAGGGCCGTCCTACGATTTACCCGTGGCTCTCGCCGTATTATTGGCTGCTGAAGAAATAAAACCCGCCGCGGGCCTAGGCCCTAATTTTTTTTCTCGTTTTTTATTTTTAGGCGAACTCGCCCTGGACGGAACCTTGCGCCCCGTCAATGGCGTACTCCCCGCCGCTCTTTTTGCTTTGCGCGCTGGGTTAGAAGGAATCTTTGTTCCTAAAAATAACGCGGGAGAAGCCGCTTTAGTTAAAGAGCTCAAAGTTTTTCCAGTGGGGGATTTGCGGGAGCTTGTCGAGCACATCAAAGCGCTCAAAACCATAGAACCAATAGCGCCGACCGAGGTTGCTTTTGCCAAAAATAATTTTGAGGTAGACCTCGCCTACATTGCCGGCCAAGAACATGCCAAGCGCGCCCTAATGATTGCCGCTGCTGGCCACCATAATATTTTAATGTCCGGCCCGCCCGGATCGGGCAAGACTCTTCTTGCTCGCGCGGTCGCTAGCCTTTTGCCCAATCTGACTTTTGAGGAAATGATTGACGTAACGCGTATCTATAGTATCGCCGGTTTACTGCCCCCGGGTACGCCGCTCATTACTCGGCGGCCCTATCGCGCGCCCCATCATACTGCTTCCGCCCCCGCGCTCGTTGGCGGCGGGAGTTCGCCCAAGCCTGGCGAAATTACCTTGGCCCATCGCGGTGTTTTATTTCTGGACGAAGTTGTGGAATTTCATCGCGATGTTTTAGAGTCATTGCGCGAGCCGCTGGAGACCGGGTGTATTACCATCTCACGAGCGACCGGATCTTTGCGTTTTCCAGCCAAGTTTATGTTAGTGGCCGCGCATAATCCTTGCCCTTGCGGATATCTTGGCGATCGCGAACGACCCTGCACTTGTTTGCCCGGCCAAGTTGCCAAATATAGCAAAAAACTTTCCGGGCCTATCATTGATCGCATTGATTTGCATGTGGAAGTGCCCCGGCTCAAATTTGATAAATTAACCGAGGAAAAAGTTGCTGAATCATCTTCAGAAGTCCGTGCTAAAATAGAAGCCGTGCGCAAAATTGGACAGGAGCGTTACGCAGGCTTGCCCTATAGTACTAATGCCGAAATTCCAGCCCAAGATATAAAAAGATTTTGTCCGGTTGATCAAACAACCCAGGACCTTTTGCGCAATGCCGTTGACCGCATGCACCTATCCGCGCGCGCTTACCATCGCATTTTAAAACTCGCGCGCACTATCGCCGATGTCGAAAACTCGGCTCCAATTCAAATGACGCACGTGGCCGAAGCCATACAGTACAGACAAAAGAGTGAGTAGGGAATTCTCTTTAAGCAACGCGCTTTTATTTGATTCCCCGTAAAAGTGCTGCGATCTGCTTTTTGAAGATTGGGAGATCCTCCTGGATTGTTTTCCACAAAATTTCTTCGTCAATACCAAAAGTATTCATGGACAACTTTATTTCGCATACCCTTGATTTCTTGCCATGCCACATCGGGATTTTTGGCTCTCGTTTCCAGCGGTATATTTTTGACTGCTTCCCCGATGATCGTAAGATTTCTCACTACCGCATCAATCTTTTCCTCGTCATCGGAAAATTTTTCAAAACTGACGCCGCGCACATATTTTGCTATCTTTCGGATAGATTCTTGAATGTCTTTGAGATAAAGTTTCAAACCTCGTTTAGACATACTGCACTTCTTTTAAAACCCCTTTTTTAACAGCCGGTTTGATAGCTTTTTTTGAAACTAGATCTACTTTTTTGCGCAAAGTGCGGCTCAATAAATTTTCCAATCGAATAAAATCAAAAAAGCCGATGGGGGTTTCAAATTCCACCAGAATATCCAAATCGCTCCCTTTTTTCTGCTCGTCGCGAACAAAGGAGCCAAAAATCCCGATTTTTTTAACATGATATTTGGCTTTTAATAAGGGGAGTTGTTCATGAATTTTTTCGCGTATTTTTTCTTGCATCATATAGCGCAAGGATAACAAATAAAAGAAAAATCGGCAATTTGCGAAAAACCAACCGATCATGTGGCTGGTTTCCCCAACAATGCGTTGTTTGGTGTTAGGTTGTCCGATTTTTACGGGAAAGCAAGTTTTGCGCGCAAAATTCTACGATCGTAGGATTTTGCGCGCGACGGTTTTTTACCAACAGTACCAGAAGGCCACGGGCTTGCCCGTGGAGCTTCATTTTTTAAAAACCATTGACTCTAATAATTTATCCAAGTCAGCCTCTTGCTCGACTCCACCTATAATATGGAGATTGTATGTCGTCCCATTGATAACTACATTTGGAATGAAGTAATCGAGTGGAGTTATGCGTTCTTGTGACAGCGGTTCAATAAGATCACTTTTAACTTTAAGAACTTGCTTCCCATTCACAGTAAGTTTTTTGACGGCGGCGTTTTCATTGGAAAATAATAGGCGAGCGAGCTCGCTTCCACTTTTATTAAAGTCAATCGAAGCCCATGCGCTGAAAGGAGTACCATCTGTATCTCCAGTCAATTGGAAGTCCAGTGATTCATAATTGATAAGAGGATATTGGTTGCCAAGAACTGATTTAACGCGTGGGGCAGATGGAAAAGTAATAAACCATTGGCTTCCCTTTCCTCCCCTTGGGTCCAGTGTTTCTTGTTTAAGCTGTGGGCTGCCCCACGAATTTTTGTAGCAGAAAGACAGTGATGTTCCACTGTTCTCGAACCGTGTCCACGGAGAACCTAATTTGCTACAGTCCGCAAGCAAGCGAACCTCTGGTTCTTGATTTACTTGTTGCGTTAGAGCTGATTGAGTTTCCTTATTTTGCCACCAGTAAACGCCACCGCCCACCACGATAGCAGTGATAACCGCTGTCACAATTATTATTAACCATTTACTTTTTACCATAGTGATTAAGGTTAAGGATTAATGTTATTTTATACCGAAAGTAAAATCAGCACAATTTCTTGAATCGAATATTTAGTGTTATGTCCCCTTATCGGATATACCCCAGCGGGTTAACTGAACGCCCGTTAATATAAATACGAAAGTCTACGTGCGGTCCGGTAGAGCGTCCAGTTGAACCAATAAGAGCGATAGTCTGCCCCTTACTGACTTGTGTGCCAACCGCGACAAAAATCTTGCTAGCATGCGAGTAACGGGTTTTTGTGCCATTGCCATGATCAATAACTACAGTATTTCCCCAACCGCCGCGGCCCCAGCCCGCATATTCAACAATGCCCGCTTCTGACGCGTAAATCGGATCAACACCATTTTTGCCGCCAATATCAATACCCGCGTGTCTCCACTTGAAGTATTGCGTGATACGGCGACTGACCGTGGGCCAAATAAACCCTTTACCCCCGATATTGGTTGCCGGTTTCGGAGCAACCACAACCTCTCGGCGTTGCGGCTGCAGTTGAGATGCTGGCGGGGAATAAGGTCGCCCGCCCGGCACTGTGATTTTCAAGCCAACAGCTAATTCTCCCTCGCCCGCAATTTTATTGTACTGTTTAATTTCTTCAGCGGAGCCGTTGTAGCGCTTGGCAATGCTGTCCAAAGTGTCTCCTTTGCGCACAGCGTAAGAAACACCGGAGACGGGCAAAATCGTCAATTTTTGGCCCGGCCGAATTACGCTATATAACGAAAGTTTGTTCTCCCATAAAACCGTAGTGACACTCACGCCAAAACGCTCGGCAATCCCCCAAATTGTGTCGCCATTTTGCACTTCATATTCTACAATTTCCGTGCGTGTTATTGCTGTAAGCGTACCGGGCAACTCTTGATTTAGCAAAGCCGCACCATCGAGGGCAAGGGGCAATCCTGCCTCGCCTCTTGCGGGTGGCTGATTTTGAAATAATCCTTCCAAGTAGTTTTGCAATTCTTCCGCGGGCAAAGTATCATCAACAATGTTTTCTTCCTCTTCGCCAACGAGCTCTTTAAGGAGTGAGCGCTCTCCAAAATTTTCTTGTGCCGTATTCGCAGCGAGCAATGATTGGCTTGCTGTAAGCAGTACAATAAATATAACTAGAGCGTGGACAAAATAACGGTGGCCCATGATATAAAAAGTGCGTGTGCGTACTGGGGCGATAAAATTTAAAAGCGCACTTTTTACTTTACGGCCGTTTAAATAGCCAATTAGTAAAACCGGGATGACAAGATGGGCTCCAGAGCGGATTAGGCATCCTAATATATAACCCAAAAAACCAAGTCCTCGGCCAGCGAGGATGAAGACGTATAACAGTTTAAGGCTCGATCGGAGCACGAGCCGAAACAGAGACTCTTTCATGCAATCCGTATACTACCATGAGAATTGCTAATTGTCAATGGTCTGCCATCCACAAGCTGTGCATACTGTCAGTTGATTTTATGCGGCTTTTCTGATACCTTAATTACGGGTTTATCAATGAATAAGTCTTAATATCAAGTCATTTATGTTTATTTTTATTTTTGCCTCGGCCGCTTTGGCGATTCTATGGGGACTATTCCTGGCCTCTCGGATCATTAAATTGCCGGGTGGCGAAGGAAAAATGATTGGTATTGCTCGGGCCATTCAAGAGGGTGCCAAAGCCTACCTTATACGACAGTATAAAACAGTCGCTCCCATCGGGATCCTCCTGTTTCTTATTCTTGGTTTTGGGCTAAACTTTAAAGTCGCGCTGGGTTTTTTAGTGGGCGCAGTTTTTTCTGCGTTAGCCGGTATTATTGGCATGACCGTCTCGGTGCGCGCTAACGTCCGCACTACTGAAGCCGCCAAGCACGGCTTAAAACAAGCCATGGATGTTGCTGTAAAAGGCGGAACCGTCACCGGCTTGTTAGTAGTGGGGTTAGGCTTGCTCGGAGTCGCCGGATATTATTTTTTGACCCGTGATGTCAATGCGCTTATCGGTCTGGGATTTGGCGGTTCGCTTATCTCTGTGTTTGCGCGTTTGGGCGGCGGCATCTATACCAAGGCCGCGGATGTAGGTGCGGATCTGGTCGGCAAGGTTGAGGCCGGTATTCCCGAAGACGATCCGCGCAACCCGGCAGTGATTGCTGATAACGTAGGCGACAATGTTGGCGACTGTGCCGGCATGGCCGCCGACCTATTTGAGACCTATGCCGTAACCGCTATTGCGGCCATGCTTTTAGGCGCTCTGACTTTTGGTCCCTCGGCAATTATGTTTCCTCTAGTTATTGGAGCCATTGCCATCATCGCTTCAATCGTGGGCACTCTCTTTATCCGCCTAAAAGATGCGAAAATAATGGCCGCTCTTTATAAGGGTTTAGTAGTGGCGGGAGTACTTTCGGCTCTGGCATTTTATTTTGTGACTCCCTTGATTGCGCCAGTCGGAGCCAACCCCATTAGGTTATTTTTGAGCGCACTCATTGGCTTAGTCGTTACCGCTCTGATGATCCTTATTACCGAATATTATACCGGCACCACTCATAAGCCCGTGCAAGGAATTGCCAGAGCTTCTGAAACTGGTCATGGTACCAATATTATCGCCGGACTAGCCGTTTCTTTGCGCTCTACTGCTTTGCCCGTGTTGACCATCGCCGCCGGGGTGCTTCTGGCTTATGAGTTAGCCGGTATTTACGGCGTGGCCATTGCCGCTATGAGCATGCTTTCGCTTACCGGCATTATTGTGGCGATTGATGCTTTCGGTCCGATTACCGATAATGCGGGCGGCATTGCCGAAATGGCCGGCTTGCCCAAAGAAGTACGCGACGTGACTGATCCTCTAGATGCTGTAGGCAATACTACCAAAGCCGTAACCAAAGCCTACGCAATTGCTTCAGCCGGACTCGCCGCTCTCGTGCTTTTTGCCGCTTATACCGAAGAGCTCTCCGTCCGCGGCGCGCAAATAGTTTTTGAGCTCGGTGATCCGCGCGTGCTAGTCGGCCTTTTTATCGGCGGGCTCTTGCCTTACTGGTTTGGAGCTGCGGGCATGGAAGCTGTTGGTAAAGCCGCCGGAGCAGTCGTTGATGAAGTCCGCCGGCAATTTAAAGAGATCAAGGGTATTATGGAAGGGACGGCCAAGCCAGATTACAGTCGCGCCGTAGACATTGTCACTCGCGCGGCTCTAGCCCGCATGATTGTACCCGCGCTCATTCCGGTTGTCGCCCCGATACTTATTGGTTTTCTCTTGGGGCCAAAGGCCTTAGGCGGATTGCTCATGGGTTCAATTATAACCGGACTTTTTGTGGCTATCTCCATGACCACCGGCGGAGCCGCTTGGGATAATGCCAAAAAATACATTGAGGCCGGACATCACGGCGGCAAAGGTTCAGATGCGCATAAAGCCGCGGTGACCGGCGACACTGTTGGCGATCCCTATAAAGATACCGCCGGTCCAGCCATCAATCCCATGATTAAGATTATCAATATCGTAGCGTTGCTAATCGTGGGGTTCCTAGTAAAATAGCGTATTACCCGACTCAACCCCCTAAAATCGGGCCCGGTAGCCAAGTAGTAAGGCAGGAGTCTGCAAAACTCTTATACGCGGGTGCAATTCCCGCCCGGGCCTTTTTTGTTTTTCCACAAGAGACCCTTGTGGATAGTGAGGGCTTGACAAGATTTAGCAGGTTTTGTAGAGTGTAGTCAATCTGTAAAAACGATTTGCAAACGGATCCAAAATACGGATTATTTGATCCCGCCCTGGCGGGATTTCAGTTTGGAAAAATTTGGGAAATTGATTTGCTCTGGCTTGAGATCTTTTATGAGATTTCAAGTTAGGGCAAGCCGCTCTTTCCAGTCCGCCCCGCGGGTGCGCCCTATACCCGCGCGAGTCCGTTTGTCCCTACGGAGAAAGGAGCAATCTATTTTCTTCCGGGACAAGAGCGGCAACTCAAGCCCCTCATGACGAGGGCAACCAGGAGACAAACACCCATGGGCACGAACGGCAATCCCTCCCGTCCCAGCACCTACGACCTCTCGCGGGTCGCCATCGCCCTGCAGACCGAGGCCATGACCAGTGCCCGGGTGCCCGACGGCATGCGGGTCAAGCCCTTCGGCGGCTACTTGCCGCAGGGCGCGATCACGGTGCCGGCCGACCACAAGGGCTTCCTCCAGGAGCGCTTCGGCGCCAAGGCCGAGATCGCCGGCCAGGAGTTCGTGGCCGACCTGGCCTCGCTCGTCGCGTACTTCGCGGACGAGGCCCTGGCGCTGGACCTGAACAAGGCCCAGGCCCTGACCGTGGCGATCGAGTACGTCCTCGCCGGGATCGTGATCCCGCCGACGGACGTCACGCCCTTCAACGAGTACGCCCGGACCGTGATCGCGATCCTGCGGCCGGCGTACAAGGTGCTCAACGCCGCGGGCAAGCTCGTCGAGTCGGACGCGTTCGCGTCGGATTTCGGCGCGAAGACCCGGGGCGGCGAGCAGTCGTCGACCAAGGCCGAGATCAACCGGCAGGCCCTCGAGGCCTTCCGGACGATCCAGCGCTGCTGCGACGGGATCGAGTTCCCGCACATCGCGGCACTGCGCGGAGAGCTGACCGACGTCACCCCGGTGTTCGCCAACGAGCAGGCCTGGAAGGCCCTGCGCGGGGTGGACGCCAAGCTCCGGCCGGCGGTCATCGACCTGCTCAAGACGCAGATCGCGACCTCGGGCAACGTGGTCGTCAACCGCACGATCGTCATCTCCGCCGAGAACCGGGTCCGCAGCAACCAGGCGCAGCTGCACGGCGCCCCCACCGGTGTCAACATGGCGGCCTGGTTCGCGGTCGCGCGCCACATGCTCGGCGACTACGTCGCGGGCGACCAGACCGAGCGCAAGGCGAGCTTCGCGGGTCTGGCGACCGACAAGGTGGCCAGGATCGTGGGCAACATGCGGGGCTACGTCCCGCACTTCACCATGGTGCTGGGCCAGGACGGGTCGATCACGTTCCAGGCGACCATCCGCGACAGCGCGGAGGAGTCGGCCTCGGCGATCGGCACCTCGGTCAACCTGTGCGGCATCCGCCCGCTCCGGTCCGGCCAGGGCTGGACCTCCGCCACCCCGACGATCTAGCCCTCGCTCCTTCCGCATCGCTCCTTCCTTCTCACCCTCCCAGGGTTCTCCTGCGGAGGGTTCTTTTTATTTAAAATATGGCTGTAAGAGTTTTGTAGTCGCCGGTCTTTAGCAGGCGTTGCAAGGTATGCAAGCTGAAGCTTGCGGCTACATGTGCTATTATGTGGACAAGCGTATATGGACAACAAACCCCGTTTCATGATTATTGACGGCAATGCCCTAGTGCATCGGGCTTTTCATGCTTTGCCCTCGCTTTCCACCAAAGACGGGAAAATTGTAAATGCGGTGTATGGTTTTACAACTGTCCTGCTCAAGGCTCTAAAAGAACTAAAGCCAACTTATGCCGCAGTAACTTTTGATTTGCCCAAGCCAACTTTTCGGCACGAGTTGTATAAAGAATACAAGGCCACTCGCATAAAACAACCTCAAGAGCTTTACGATCAGCTACCTTTAGTAAAACAAGTAGTCAAGGCTTTTGGTATTCCCGTGGTTGAAAAAGAAGGAGTGGAGGCCGATGATGTGATTGCGACATTGAGTTCAGAGTTCACGGCCGACAGCTCACAGCCAATTGAAACCGTCATTGTAACGGGCGACCTCGATACTTTGCAGCTCGTGGATAAAAGTACCAAAGTATATAGCTTTCGCAAAGGATTTTCCGATACGGTTATTTATGACGAAGCCGCAGTGCAAGAGCGTTATGGACTTTCTCCGGCGCAAATGACTGATTTTAAGGCCTTGCGCGGCGACCCTTCCGATAATATTCCGGGGGTCAAGGGGATTGGAGAAAAAACCGCCGCGGAGCTTATCAGGGATTTTGGGAATGTAGAGGATCTATACCAAGAGATCGAGAGAGCAGGCGATAAGGTTATTAAAAAGGTAAGGCCGAAGACAATTGAGCTTTTACGTACATACAAAGAGGACGCCTTGCTTGGCAAAAAACTCGTCCAACTTGTGCGCGATGTGCCAATCAGTGTGTCGCTTGCAGATTGCAAGATACCGCCGCAGGACACTCAAAAATTACGGGAGATTTTTGAAAAATTTGAGTTTAAAAATTTGCTCGCGCGACTGGATAAAGAAGAGGTAGCCGCAGGTCGTGAGCTGGCGCAAAAAGAGCAAACCTCGTTGCTGGGCGGCAATAACGTAGCGGCGACCTTGAGGTCGCCACAAGACAATGGCAGCCTAAAGACTGCCGCTACATCGTATGTGCGGCAAAATGGAACTATTATCGGCCACGATTTAAAACAACTCCTGCGCGACGGAACTTTACAATGGAATGGTGAAAAATTGTTTGACATCATGATCGCTTCTTATCTTTTGCATCCCGGCAGTAGGGCGCATGATTTTGAGAGTGTGACAAAAGAACATCTTCGTGACCAAGTCACGGCGAAAAGTGACTTGGTCACGGTTTTGCACCAACTCGTCTCCATTCTCCGCGAGGAGCTTAAAAAAGAAAAACTTGATTTTGTATTTGAGAATATTGAAATGCCGCTTATTCCAGTGCTGGCTGTCATGGAAGAAAGGGGTATAAAAGTTGATGTCGCGTATTTAAAAAAGCTGTCTCACGAATTTAGCAAAGAACTCGCGCGGTTGACAAAAAAAATCCATGAGAGCTCCGGACAAGAATTTAATATAAACTCTCCGGCCCAGCTCCGCGAAATGCTGTTTGATAAATTAAAACTCGCGCCCGTATCCGGTCGAGTAAAAAAAACTGCTAAGGGCGGTGTCGCCTCTACCGCTGCCGGAGAGCTTGAAAAATTGCGCGGCAGTCATCCCATTGTGGATTTGATTTTTGAATACCGCGAACTCGCGAAGTTGCAATCTACCTATACCGATGCCCTAATCGCCTTGGTTAATAAAAAAGACGGCCGCCTCCGCACCACCTTTAATCAGGCCGTAACCGCGACCGGCCGCCTTTCCTCTTCCAATCCCAATCTCCAAAACATTCCTATTCGTTCTAAGACCGGGCGGCAAATCCGCAAAGCTTTTATTGCTGAACGTGGGTTTAAACTGCTGTCGGCGGATTATTCTCAAATTGAACTGCGCATAGCCGCCTCGCTTTCAAGCGACGCGCAGATGATCAAGGCTTTCAATAGTGGGGAGGATTTTCATACAAAAACTGCTGCGCTCGTTTTTGGAAAGTCGGAAGATAAAATAACTTCTGAAATGCGCCGCAATGCCAAAGCCATTAACTTCGGCATTGTCTATGGTATGGGCGCAAAAAGCCTCGCCCAAAGCACCGGTTTATCGCGGCAAGATGCCGAACAATTTATTGAGCGCTATTTTGAAGTGTTCAGTACTTTGCATGATTATTTAGAAGGATTAAAAGAAAAGGCGCGTATCCTCGGTTATGTGGAAACGCTTTTTGGCCGTCGCCGATTTTTGCCCGAGATTAATTCCGGAGTGCAACAAGTGCGCGCCGCGGCCGAGCGCATGGCACAAAATATGCCCATTCAAGGAACTAGCGCTGACCTCATGAAAATGGCGATGACAAAGCTCTACGAGCAGTTCACAGTCGACAGTTCACAGTTCACAGGTGTGCGGATGTTGTTGCAAGTGCATGATGAATTGGTGTTTGAGGGGAAAGAGGGCGCAATGGCAGAGATTACACCAAAGATTAAATCTATCATGGAAAATATCCATTCTTTTAAAGTTCCAATTGTCGTTGATATAAAGCAAGGTAAAAATTGGGGAGAGATGGAAACACTGTAGTTTCTCCCCCTTAAGGTAAGGGGGAGTTAGAGAAAATACGCAGGAATAGCAGAGCTATTTCGAGTAATTTTCAACGAGTCGCAGCCGTATTTGGGAAGAAATGGCCAAAATGGATATTCGGCAACAGTCCCAACATGCTATAATATCAATACTATGATCGCATTTGAATGGGCAACCGCACAAACGCCAACCGAACCGCCCGCGGAATTTTATTGTAAAACAAGCGATGTGTGGCAAGGGCGTTTTACAAAGTTGATCGTGGCCGTGGTATTTTAACTTCGCTTAAAGCAGTGCGGCCGGGGCTTCATACCGATAGCGAGGCGCTTCGAGTTGCATTAACTGAGCGAGTATCAGGCCGAGCTCCGGAAAAGCGAGGAAATGGACTCAAATTTGCAGTTGATGCGCTTCATAGTAGCGCAGCCGGTTCGTTTCTTTTACAATCAGGCACGGCACGGATGAGCGCAGAATTGCCCCTTGACCCAAGCCGTATAGAAGCGTATATTGGTGTAGCTGAAATGCCGTTACGTGGGGTATACAGCGAACTCCACATACAAATGAAATATGCGAATTGATATCAGTAAATTTGGCGAATCTTTGCTTTCACGGCCTGTCGGACGCGAGGCCGCTTTAGCATTGCAAGCAAATGTGTTGCGTAATCTTAAAGAGGGTGAAATTGTTGAGTTAGATTTTGGTAAAGTGTTGGTCTTAACTCCTTCGTGGGGAGATGAATTTATTAGTGTACTTCGAGAGAAATATGGTGATCGTGTGAGGATGCTTCCCTCGGACAACCCAAGCGTACAGTTAACCTTCAAGACAATTGGTGAAAAAGTTCCTGCATAGAAGTTGCGCCTTTGTGCCTGTTGTCAAAATACATTTGGGTCAAAAACCTCACGATCGTGAGGAATCTGAACCAAGCGTCTAAATTATGCCTTCTACTATGAGCGGTAATTTTGGCGAATCACCAGGCGGTCAAGAGGCGAGGCGGCAATAATATGTCCTTGGACAATGCGGATCCAGCGTTCAAGTTTGCGGCATTGAAGAAGTTCGCACAAGGGTTCTATCACCTCTCTGTCCGTCATCCAGACACTGTGCTGTAATCTTTTAAAGCCGCATTCCTTTAGAAAATCGCGCAAAGTATCTCGAGCAAAACGTTCTTTTTCCGGCACATCAAAAAGCACAAAGCAAAAACCGTTTTTACAACGTGTCCGTTCGGATTTAATACGATCCCGCAATGCCTCACCCCACCCTTTTTCAGTCAGCCGCACAATCACGCGTTTGCCAATTTTTTCCATCTCTATCAATTTTTGCTTTTTGAGATATTTTAATTGTTCCCGTTTGTCTTTAAGCATTTTGCGCCGTTCAATTTCTTTGTATAATCCATAGTCAATATGATTATTGGTTGAGCAAGCCCAATAAAGCTGGCCAGCCAATTCTTGCAGGTAGTCTCGCGCAATACTTAATCCAGCGCGTACCTTTGATGTAGGTTTGGGCAGTTGCCGTTTTGCCATATTTATTTCAATCAAAGTTTAAAAGGGATTTAGTGGTTTAGTATCATAGTGGAGTATAGCATTCCTAATTAACTGGGTCAAAAACCTCACGATCGTGGGGAATCTGAACCATGGTTATTTAGTGAGGGAAAGTGGGGGATCGATTTTGATATTTGTTGTAAAAAGAAAGAAGCCGGGAGTTGAACGTGCCCGGCGCACGGAAGGAGCGTGGATCAACTACAGTAGGATCATGTGTCTAAAACCAGCGGCCGAGAAATCTGTTGAGTATCTCATTGTTTGCGGACATGATCCCTATCACGCCGCTAAACACCCAAACCCCAGAATCATCGCAATGATACTGGCCGCATCATGGCCGATGCCTTGGTGTAGGAGCCAGTAGTACAGTAGTAGCGGCGGGCCGACAACTGGCATACCGATAGCTGCTACCATGATCAGAATGAGCAGGAAAAGACTAATTCCTCCCCATGCTCCCTTGACGGTTGGACTGTACCCCGTATACTAGACACACTTTCTCAATCCGCGTATGCTAAAAACCTATGTACAAACCAATCAATGGGACGATCAAAGCAACGATTTTGG
>Ga0075980_110_pt1 | contig 35410 bp, 34 predicted proteins | sample RifGroA2_FD_68056 | JGI IMG/M metagenome (GOLD analysis project Ga0075980, IMG submission 68056) | Parcubacteria bacterium GW2011_GWA2_47_26 | reverse complement strand
AAACAGCCGCGCTGGTAACGGTTGTATAAATTAAGATGTATACTTATTCACCCTGTGGATAATGAGAAAAAGTGTCCGAAAAATGGGGTACTTGCCAATGGAGAAGGACACTTTAGGGAATGATAAAAAGGGTGTATTGGGAGAGGAGTATGTTAGGAGGCATTTAGAATCGGAAGGTTATAAGGTAGTTAAGCGGATACATGGAGAACGTGGTTTTGATCTTTTGGCTTCAAAGGGAAAGAAAAAATTGAAAGTCGAAATCAAGACTACTGGAAACTTGCAAGGTGGAATTTCCGATATGCACAGTACGGAATTTTACAAGAAATATGGTAAGTGGTATTTAGTGGCGGATAGATTGTATATTTTGCGTATTGATGCAAAATTTAAACCTGTACAGCTAGATATTCTAACCAAAGCGCAGGTTGATCGATACGCCGCAAGTCATAAAACAGTTATCAGGGTTAGGCCGACAAAATTACAGCGAGATTTGTACAAAGGATTGATCAAAATTCCTTCTGTGAAGTTAAAGCGGATTAAATGAGATAACAACTTATGCCATCGAATCGCCAATCAGGAGATCGGGGAGAAGAAGAAGTTATTGATCTTGTACCGTGTCCGAATTGCAATAAGAAGCTCATGCTGTTGCCGTCCGGGTATCCGTTGTTTGATGTGCAATGTACGGGCTGTTCTTTTCGGGCACAGGTAAAAACAAACCAAAGCAAACCCAAGGGGATTGTGTTCGGCGCGGGTTGGGAGATTATGGACAAAGTCTTGAAATCAGGATTTCTCACACCACCCTTGATCTTAAATTTTAAGTGGACGGATGCAGGGAAAGAGAGGCAAGAAATACGCTTTTACCCTTTTGTGCCAAGAAAAAATTTGAAAAAGAGGTTTACGAAAATTAAAAAATCCGGACGCGAGCTTTGGATGTTTAACTATATCGGCATGAACGATATCGAAGCAGTGCCATATTTTGTTTTGTATAGGATGTAAACCATGACCTCCAAAGCCCGCATCATTGAGGAACGTCTGGAGCGGAAGGAGGTGTTTAAGGAGGTGGTCGTTGTTGTAAATAAGCGCAAAGTGCCATACTTCCCAGTATGGCAGTATTGTCTTGTTTTTCAATTTCGCAGAATCGCATGATGAAAGATCGTCACGTTTTGCTCGCGATGACATGGTAAGCAAACAGTCTCACACTCGCACGACTGGGAGAGTGGCAAAATTATGAACTACAAAGGCACCATCATTGAGGAAAGTCTGGAGCGGAAGGGTGTGGTCATTTGAAACTGGTTATTAGGGGTCTGTTGCCGAATGCCATTTCGTCTGCAATCGCTCGGAAGCGGCTGCGGCTTTGCAGAAATTCTTCGACAGATATTGCGTATATGCCTCAAAATTTCTACTTAGCCTCGCTCGCTTCCGAGCGATTTCGTCATGAAAGCGCATTCGGCAACAGACCCATTAGGATTGAGCATGAGTCAGTAGGGCATGTGGGTGATTTATCAAAAAGCCGTTTTGTTTTCGTGTCTTTGCACAGATTTTGAGGATACTTGCATAGATTTACAGTATCTGCTATTATAGGGATACTATGATCCAAGAAGACCTGATTTCAATTGGCGAAGCGGCAAGTATATTGGGGGTTTCTTTGGATACTTTGCGCCGTTGGGACAAAAGCGGTAAATTGACTTCGGTTAAATCAGAAGGAGGGCATCGCCGGTATTATCGGTCGCAGGTTGAACTCTATTTGAACGACCTTTTCGGTTTAGCAAAGAATTGGGTATTGCTGGGCGCGGAACTCCCTTCGAAATTTTATTGTGCCAATAGTGCGGTATTCCAAACCAGACTGACTCGGATGCAAGATCTTCTTGGGGAAGTAAAGGAATTGGCTCTCATATTTCCTTTGATTGTTGCAGTAGCGGGAGAGATCGGTAATAATTCATTTGATCACAACTTAGGAAATTGGCCGGACGTTCCCGGTATATTCTTTGCGTACGATATTCATAAAGGAAGTGCTGTGCTAGCGGACAGAGGTCTTGGTATTTTGACTACACTTAAAAGAGTTAAGCCGGAATTGGATAGTGATGCAAGGGCGCTTAAAGTTGCGTTTACTGAAATAGTATCTGGCCGAGCTCCGGAAAATCGCGGCAATGGACTTAAGTTTGTGCGCAAAATTACTGCAGAGAACTCAATAGGTCTTTTATTTCAAACCGGGAATGCGGAGTTGATACTCGCCAAGGATAGTAGCGCGCTGGATATGCGGGTTTCATCAGAACCGTTTAGAGGATGTCTTGCATTAATAACATTTTAAATATGAAGATAGAATTGAAAAAATTTGGTACTACTCTTATCTCTAGGCAAAATGGTCGGGAAGCATTTGCGGCTCTTCAATCCCAGCTTACTTCCCTAGGCGAGCACGATAATTTGGAATTGGATTTTGAGGGAGTTATTACATTTTCTCCTTCGTGGGGGGATGAATTTTTAAGTCCATTGGTAAAAGAATATAATAGGAGGCTGATTCTGGTAAATATTCTGAATCCTTCCGTAAAAGCGACTTTGGAATTATTAGAGCAGATACATCAGAAATCCTTTGGGAGAAGTTTATAATATGGTGGGCAACCAGTTCCCGCCAATGCTCACATTTGCGTTTTAAAAATATGAACTACAAAGGTATTATTATTGAGGAAAGTCTGGAGCGGAAGGAGGTGTTCAAGGATGTGGTCATTGTTGCTACTAAGGTGGAGCCGGTTATGGAAGAACACAAAACGCCGTGGCTTACGCAGTGGATATTGCATGCGGTTGAGGTTGCGGAGCAGTCGGCCGATGCGGTTGCTCAAAAATTGAGTGAAGATTTGGAAAAGGAACACAATTGGTACGCGGATTTTAAAAACGACAAGTTCCATTACACCATCTATCGCGGAAAGATTTTTAAAGTTGATCTACAGAATCCCGTGCTCTACAAAGACGCAAGGCAATGCGGCATCTTGTTGGGAATTCCCGAGCACCAAGTGGATTTTGCTCCGGACGACAAAATCTGGGAAAGATAGAATAGCCATTCTCCGTTTCGCCCGAATCGTAGAGTGTGGTATACTGGCGATTGTACAAATAAATAGTTTTACGAATAGTTATTATGAAAGAGTGGACTAAAATTTTCAAAGCGCTGGCTAATGAAAATCGTCTGGCAATACTAAAGGCGATTGTGAAGCATGATGAATTGTCCGTGAAAATGATTTGCCAAAAACTGGATAAGGGAGTAAAGCTAGTATCAAAGCATTTGGGTATCCTTGCGTACATGAATATTGTTGAGGGGCAGGGCAAGCTTGGGAGTGTTTGGTATAAGCTTCATCCCTCGCTTCGCCTGGAAGTTAAAACGATTATTCATAAGTTTTTAAAATAAGAGTTCTATCTCCGTTTCGCCCGAATCGTAGAATGGCGGTCATTTCTCGATTCCGCGGCCTGTCCGCCTCGGGTGGGCAAGCGGGAATTTGTGTATAATATACCACTATGTCTAAGTCTCGTCGCACTGAACAAGATCCAGCCATAAACCCTCCCGGCTCGGTTTCAGAACACCAGCCACCACGCGAATTATTACGAGCCATTGCGGAGACATATCCAGAATTTAGACGGCTTGCGGAAAAGTGGACTAGGGAGGATATAGAAGTATATTTGCGACGTTTGTTTAATAATGAAGGAGCTGTTGAATTGATACGATCTGGATCAGTCGAAGGCCTGCTTACAGAATTTCATGAACGTGCTAAAATAGAAGAGTTGGAAGCCCTTACTGATAAAGAGTTTGGCACGCCTGGCCATATAAAATCGCAAATTAAAAGCGGAGGAATCTCCTGGCATGACGTTCCTTTCATTAAGGATAAACAAGAAATAGCTCAAACCCTTGCACATAATGCGGCAATGAAGGCGGAGTTTTCATTCGTTAAATATTTAGCAGGCAAATGTGGGTATAGTGGCGATGAATATGCCTTAGCACTTACTCATCCGCGTTTTTTGGCAGAGACAGCAAGAAAGGGGGCGATATACAGAACGCATGGGAATTGGTTGCCGATTATTTTGCAATAGAGGTGCAAGATTTTCCTAGCCAGTCGGATATTACCAATGCGCGATATTTTTGGGAGCAACAAGGTGTTGTGTATCCTGAACGCACAATAGCCCTATTGAACGGAGAAACACTGGATCCGCTCGAAATTCCTGTAATAGAGTTGTAGTATAAAAGAGAACGTTTTTCTTTTTACGATATTCACATATGTCCAAAGATTATTATGAAATTTTAGGGGTGGCGAGATCTTCTTCGCAGGCGGAGGTTAAGGATGCCTTTCGCAAGAAAGCCTTGGAGCACCATCCTGATCGCGGGGGTGATGCGGCAAAATTTAAGGAGGTTAATGAGGCCTACCAAGTTCTTGGCAATGCGGAGGCGCGGGCGCAGTATGATCGTTATGGTTCTAGCTTTGAGCAAATGCGCCGTCAGGGTTATCAGGGAGCAGGGTTTGATCCGCGCGAGTTTGGTTTTGATATTGGGGATCTTTCGGATTTATTTGGCGGACTGGGAGAGATTTTTGGATTCGGGGGTGGACGCGGGAGGGCGCGCGAGGCACATGGCCGCGATATAGAATTAGAAATAGCAATTCCGTTTGAGGAAGCTGTGCACGGCGGAACGCGTGAAATTGAGCTTGATAAAATTAATCAGTGCGGCCGGTGCGGGGGCACTGGCGCTGAACCAGGAAGCGGATTTAAAAATTGTCCGACTTGCGGCGGGTCGGGCAAAGTTGCCAAAGTGACGCAATCTTTTTTTGGCGCGATACAAACAGTAATAACTTGCCATTCGTGTCACGGCATTGGCAAATATCCGGAAAAACCCTGCGGCGCTTGCGACGGAAAAGGCATAGCGCGCGGTAAGAGGATTTTGAATGTTAAAATTCCTGCCGGGATAGAGGACGGCGGGACTATAAGGTTTTCCGGAGAAGGAGAGGCGGTGCGCGGAGGACGGAGCGGCGATCTTTATTTGCATGTGCGCGCTAAAGTGCATAAAGAATTTGAGCGGCGGGATAATGATATTTTGAGCAAAATTTTTATACCCTTCAAGATAGCTACACTTGGTGGAGCAGTTGAGGTAAATACTGTTGATGGTTCAAAGGAGTTAAAAATTCCGGCGGGGACGCAATCCGGTACGGTTTTGAAACTTAAAGGACTAGGCGTGCCGCATTTGAAAGGACATGGAAGAGGAGATCATTTTGTAGAGGTACAGATCAAGGTTCCCGAGCATTTATCCAGACATCAGCGCAAGGTACTTGAAGAGTTTGAGGATTAGTGCTAGTATAGATTTTGCCTTGCACCTGTAGGAACTGTGACCAAGGAGGAAGACGTGTGGAAACTTATTGCGGATTGGGTTGTGCTGGGGTTGCTCCTTTTTAACATCTGGCTAGTGGTAGCTATTTTTGCGGATCTGACTACTTGGCGTTCGCGGCGATAAAAACCCCGCGTTCTTTCTCGTTTGCATGCTTAGGGGGGCATGCGTTTTTCTTTTTAAATGGAATTGTGGTAATATATACAAGAGCTTTGGTGGACTTATACACACATATATGGGGGAGCAAGTTGCGCAATGGTTTTCGCAAATTAACTGGTCGCGGCCGACCTGGGACTTGTTCATTTTTTTGTTTTTCTTTATTATCGCGTTTTTGTACGGGTTTTCCTTGGGACGCGACCGCATTCTCGTGATTTTGGTTTCTATTTATATCGCTCTGGCGGTTGTACCGACTTTTCCGTATCTGGAGCGTCTTCGTTTGGACGTTTCTGTGCAAGGTTTTGCTTTTCGGGTTACTTCTTTTTATATAATTTTTGTGGTGCTGTTTTTTCTGCTTTCGCGTTCGGCCCTTACCAATATTTTAAGCGCGCAGGTAACAGGAGTAGGGGATAGACTAGCCGAAGTGATGATTTTTAGTATTTTGCATGTTGGGCTTTTGGTTTCCATAACTCTTTCTTTTTTGCCACCGTCATCGCTTATCCAATTAGCGCCGGCCACGCGGGAAGTTTTTACTTCAGAATGGGGAAAGTTTTTATGGCTGGTTTCGCCGGTCGTGGCTATGATTGTGTTTGCTAAGCATACTTGGAGGCGGCGCGTATAGGTGGTATTATACTGGAAAGAGGATTTAGGCCATAATTTTACGGCAATGTCGCGTAAGCAGATTATTATCGTTAGTTTAGCCTCGGTTTTACTTTCAATCGCGGGCACTTTTGCTTTACGAGGCGTTTTGGCGCAGACCGCATGTACAGCGGATACTGCTTGCGGATCTGGCCTGCGTTGTATTTCGGGTCGTTGCAATGTTCCGCCGCCGATTTGGAACTCCACTATATTAGGAGGAGTGCAAAGTGATGCGGCTTTTGATGTGGAGTTAAATAGTCGAGCGCGAGGAAAGCTAACGGTGGGAATTCCGACACCGACCACTAGGACATATGAAGGATTAGTATCTAACGCAGTGAATGGGAGTTTAATTGTGGCTGGAAATATTTATACTAACGCTCTCCTTTCACGGGAAATCCCGGGAAATGTTGACGATATTTGGATCGGAGATGATAATGACAAGTTGCGTGTGCAGGGTAGTCTTGCGGTTGGCCCCACAACGGGCACTAGAGCAGTAGACGTCGCTGGTATTGGGGCCGGTGATATACGCGCATCAGGTAAAATTCGGGGAAATTTTGCGGCCAGTGATGGGGCTGAATGCGGGTCAGGGCAGATTTTGAAACGTAATTCAGGTGGCAGTGCATGGGTTTGCGGAGACGATGCAGTGGGTGGCGGCGGAGGTGGTGTTATACCGCCGGGCGGTTCGTTTGATCCCTGTTTGGTTAATGTATTTCGAGCGTTTTCTACAACGAATGCGACCGGTGCCGCAGGAGGTTATTTGACAGCGAACCGAGATTTTTGCAGCGCTAGCGGGACAGGCGCTCACATTTGTACAGCCGAAGAAATCTTGCACACCATAAATTGCAGCGGGAGACTGCCCAGCGGTGTGACCTTGCCGGCAAGCGGCAGTGGTTGGGTCTCGGGCGGACCGCCGGGTTATATTGCGGCGGCGAATGACTGTCAGGGTTGGACCAGCGGCGATAGCGGTGCGCTTGGGCGTACTTGGAGGTTTGATACTCTCGGAGGACAGGGGAGTCAAACACCTTGTAATTCTTCATTAAGATTTACATGTTGCCGATGAAAAATTATTTTTATCTAGCTCTGCTGTTCCTGTTTCTGTTTTTAGCCCGGCCGGTTGAGGCGAGTCATGTTTCTTGTTCTTCAAGCTGGCCGCAATATTCTATTTCATGCGATGATCCCACGCGTCCGTATGCGTGCGGAACAGTAGGTGGTGTGGGACAATGCCGCAGTCATGCCGAATTGCCGGGACCGAGTACTATCACTGGACAGGCATTCAGTTGCACGAGTTGCAGTTGGTTATGTCCTGCGGCCCTGCCCATTATTTGCGGGAGCGCTTGCAGTCCGCGCCGATCTTGTGCGGATGCCACACGCGTTACGTCTAATGAATGCACGGGAGCGTGTGGTTCTTGTCGTTCTGGCTATATTCAAGACCCACCCAATTCTACTGGGTCCTGTATTGCCCCGACCCCGGCTTATATTAATTTTAATAATCCTGGCGAATTACGTATAGCTGATTCTTTGCGGATTATAGGAACGGAGTCGGGGCGAGGTGATCTTTATCTTAATTCCGGCAAGGCCATACACATTGATGCCGGTGGCGTCTCAACGCTGACCATAGGCAATTGGGGATCAGGGGCAACTGGAATTGATGTTAATATTAGGGAGGGTAGGCTGATTGCAAATACTTTATGTCTCGGTGCGGAGTGTCGAAGTTCTTGGACAGCGGCAGAAGGCGGATCTGTATCTTGGGCGCGGTTGACAGGTTTTCCCGCGGCTTGTCCAAGTGGCCAATATGTCAGGGCCGTAGGTGGAACTCTGACATGTGAGGCGCCGGCCGTAAGCGGTGGCGGCGGCCTTTCCGGCGGCGCGGCCAATATGATTGCGTTTTGGACTGGAGCGAGCAGTTTAAGCCAGAATACGAATTTGCATTGGGATAATACAAATTTTCGTCTTGGTGTGGGAACGGGCACCTCAACTCCGGCCTATACATTGGATGTCAAGGGTGATAGAATTTATCTTAGCAATCCGAGCGGTAACGCCGAAATAAATTTGAAGAGCGGCAGTGATCAACACTGGGGTATTTATTCGGATCAGACCAGCAATGAGCTGCGATTTTGGAAAGGGAATGACCGGTTGAAGCTTACTGAAAATGGCGATCTTACAGTTTCCGGTTGTTTAGGGGCAACGGTTGCCGGTGCGACTGGCGGAACATACAATGGCAATTTGAATGGCGCGAGCGCTCCTGCTGACGGATACCGAGGCGTTGATGCGCTTTGCAGTGCGGCGTTTGCCGGGAGCCATCAGTGCGCGACCGAGGAAGTTATGACGAGTATTCATTGCGGATCAATTTGGACAGATATGACTAAAACTGCTTTGCGCGCAACAATACCCGCCGGCGTATTTGCATGGATCGCGAATGGCGCGCCATCTCTCCCGACCCCGACAAACGATTGTTACGGTTGGACTCAAACAGGGGTTGTCAGCGGTTTGCAGTCGCAAGGCATTGTTTGGATATTTGACGCGCGAGGCGGGGGAGGATACGCGCGTCCATGCTCGGAAGCAAATCGAATTTTATGTTGTCGATAAAAAAAATATATACCCTATGTCATCGCGAGCCCCGTCGTAACGGGGCGTGGCGATTTCGAGATTACCTCGCTGTGCTCGCAATGATGGTAGCGGTAATAGTGATTTTCGCGGTACCAGTAGGGGTAAATGCTCAAGCGTGTCCCCCGGGTTCTGTTTCCTGTGGCGGTGCGTGCGTGGCGCCTGCTAGCAGTCAGGGAAATCCGTGCAGTGGTTCCGGCGGCCGAGTGGGGACAATTGACGAATGCGGCGCGTGTACAAACCTCGTTTGTCAAAGCGGCCAGACATTTTGCAGCGGTGCATGCCAGCCAACCGCGGCGGTTTGTCCTTCCGGATCAAATCGAGGCTATGATTCGTGTACGGGCTGCGGCGGATGCGCGGGCGGCTTTACTGATTGTGAGACAGGCGTGGGATACAATTGCCAAACCAATACCAGCGCATCTTGTCCGTCGCCAAGGGTATATAACCCTTGCACAGGTTCTTGCGTTGACGCTTATGTGCTTGTCAATCCCGCGTCAGCTCAATCCGGGTTTTTTAATATCATTGGCAACGGGACCATCGGCGGCAATTTAGCAGTGGGCACTGGATTTATATTTCCCAGCGGTGCGCCATCAGGCAGTCTTATCACGGCGGGCAATGTTTATGCCAATGCTATATATTCGCGATTGTCGGCTAGCTCTCCCGATAATTTATGGATAGGCGATAATAATGACATTGTGCAGGTGCAAGGAGGGATTATTGTGGGTGGCAATATGGGGATTGGCGTTACGTCGCCATTGTCTAAGCTTGATATTGCCGGTGATGTGCGTTGGACAGGCATACTGCAAGGCGGATTTGTGCCATGGGCGCGGTTGACTGGGTTTCCTTTAGAGTGTCCTTCAGGACAGTATATTAGCGCAATTGGTGGAGGTTTAACTTGCAGTACTCCGGCCAGCGCGGGTAGCGGCGGCTTGAGCGGTACGGGGACAGGCAAAAGATTAGCTAAATTTACAGGCGCGACAACTTTAGGAAATTCAATTATAACCGAAACTAGCAGTGGTACAATAAATGTGGCGGGTTCGATTACAGCGACGAGTTGTTTTGGGCCGGTGTATCAAGGCCAGACAACAGGCGGACCGTATGACGGTTTACGGGGCGGTTATGGCGGAGTAAATGCGCTTTGTTCGGTTGCGGTACAAGGAAGCCATGTTTGTACAGCTACAGAATTGCTGAATTCCATTAATTGCGGAGTAGCAATGCCGACCGCCGGATTATTTGCTTGGGTATCCAATGGTCTGCCTGGATTTACCGCTCCGGCTGTTAATGATTGTCAGGGATGGAAAAGTAATGCAGGAGTCTCCTATGGCGCAATGTGGGATTTTGAAAATGGACGCGGACTGGCAACTTCATGCAGTACATCCCACCAATTTGCGTGTTGTAAATAATTATGGAGAGATTTCGTTTTATTACCTTTGTATCACTAGTTTTAGGGCTCGCTTCCCTTGCTTCTATTGGCGTTGCACAAGCAATCAGCACCTGTACGGCGGGTACGCGGGGGATTATGACATTTTCCTGCGCCGGTACCCCTACCGAAAATATTTGCGGCATTGCTCCTAATTATACCTGTTACACAGGAGCTTCGGAACCTGCCTTGAGCGCTAATCAGAATTTTAGCTGTTTGACTTGTACTCTGGTGTGCAATAGCGGATTTGCGGATTGTACTGGAGCGTCGGGCTGTGAGACTCAAGTGCTCTCGGGGGCATGTACGATTGGCGGACAACCCGGAACATATACTGGACCGGATTGCAGTCGCGCTTGTTCGCCCACTCCTCAATATGTATCACGGCAATTTGTGCCCTTTCCAGGTTCTGAAGAAACCGGTTATATTAATATACAAGGGAATCTTCAGAGTGCCAGCGATATTTATTTAAGCAATGGCAAAGCGATTAGGATAGACGATGTCAATGCGACAGCATTAAACATTGGGAACTACGATACCGTCGGAAATAGTTTTGGATTGCGCCTGCATGCTCCTTATCAAAAAATTTCAGAATTACTGTTTCAGCAGGGAAGCATTGATTTGTGGTGGGAAAACGGCCCCAGCATATGCGCTTGATGTGGCCGGTGATGTGCGTTGGACAGGCATACTGCAAGGCGGATTTGTGCCATGGGCGCGGTTGACTGGTTTTCCAACGGCTTGTCCTGCTGGGCAGTATGTTAGCGGAGTTGGCGGAACTTTAACTTGCAATACGCTGGCTGGCGGGAGCTTGAGCGGTACTGGTACGGCCAATAGAGTGGCTAAATTTACAAGCGCAACAACTTTAGAAGATTCCATTATGAGCGAGAGTGGTGGTACAATAAATGTGGACGGCTCTATTACAGCGACGAGTTGTTTTGGGCCGGTGTTTGCGGGCATGACTTCCACTACTGTGAATGGAGCTATCACTAGTGGAAGCCTGCAAGGATATCGTGCCGCACATGCTCGGTGTGCTAGTGCTTTTCCAGGCGCTCACGTTTGCTCCACGGCTGAAATTCTGGAAAGTATACGCTGTGAAAATCCTGCGAGCAGTCCGATTTTTACTGCTACAGGAAGCGCTTGGATTGCCAATGGCGCGCCTGCGTTACCAACGCAAACAAATGATTGTCGGGGATGGACCTATGGTGGAAGCGATGCAACATTTAATGGCACAATATGGAGTTTTGATGCCAATGGCGGAGTAGGTTGGGCGCAAAATTGTAATTCAAGTTACCCTTTAGCGTGTTGTCGTTAGATTTATTCTATGAGTAGTTTAATAAAAAATGCTTTATTAATTAGCATAGTTTTCCTTGGTTTGGCATTGTTGAGCGCATCACCTGTCCGTGCCGAAGGCCCTTGTCCGGGTGCGCAAATCTATTGCGCGGGGAGAGGCTGCACTGCGCCAGTTTCTACTATTGGTGCATTGTGTCCTTCTCCGTCAGGCGGACAGTACGCGGATCGTTGCGGTACTTGCGCTTGCCCATCAGGACAGATTAATTGCAGTGGCGCTTGCCAGTCGCCGCGCACAGGAAATTGTCCGGAAGGCACGACTATAGATCCTTGTACAGGAGTATGTCCAAGCGTGTCTTATATTATGCGGAGTCCTAACACTTCTCAACCAGCGTTCTTTAATATAACTGGAGACATGAAGAGCGATGGCGGCGACCTGTATTTAAATTCGGGCAAAGCAATACGGGTAGACAGTATGGGCGCGACAGCTTTGAATATTGGGAATTATTTGGGCAATGTCGGCAATTTCAGCTTGCGTCTTCATGCTCCGGACATGGCGATGTCAGAGCTGTTGTTTCAGCAGGGTGGGAAAACGGCCCCAGCATATGCGCTTGATGTGGCCGGTGATGTGCGTTGGACAGGCATACTGCAAGGCGGATTTGTGCCATGGGCGCGGTTGACTGGGTTTCCAACGGCTTGTCCTGCTGGGCAGTATGTTAGCGGAGTTGGCGGAACTTTAACTTGCAATACGCTGGCTGGCGGGAGCTTGAGCGGCAGCGGCACTGTTAACACGTTGCCTAGATTTACTGGCTTGACAGCCCTAGGAGATTCTATTATTACGCAGACCAGTGGTACAATAAATGTGGACGGCTCCATTACCGCGACTGGTTGTTTTGGAGCGGTGTATGCAGGATCAACGAGTGCTTCGTATAATGGCAGTCAGGGTGGGTATAGAGGCGTTAATACATTATGCAATACCGCGATAACGGGGACTCACGTTTGTTCTACGGATGAGATTATGAATAGTATTAGATGCAATTCAATAATCCCACAGGATGGATCTTTTTGGATTGTTGAAGGGCCGCCGGGGTACACAGCTCTGGCTAATGACTGCGTGGGCTGGACGAACAATACTTCTGGCTTGGGAACATATTGGGATTTTGACCAAGGAGTTGGAGGGGTAGGGTGGATGACAGTTTGTTCCAGCACTTTGCAATTTGCTTGCTGTAAATAATTGATTTGTTATGCGGTCGTCAAAATTTTGGATTATATTTAGCGCGGTGTTTATCGTTGCGTTTTGGTTGGGGGGTGTCAAATCGGTTTTGGCCGAGTGTTCTGATTTGGCGGGCGGGATTGATTACTGTCCATCTATTGTTGGCGGTACGCGGTGTGCTGCCTATGGCGTGATGCCAAGTTGCGATAATCTTTTGTCAGAGATTGCGCCTGCCGCGCAGACCGCATTGAATTGCGATAATTGTACTTTTTCATGTGCTTCAGGGTGGGCTGACTGTGATGGAAATATTAGGTCAAATGGCTGTGAAATAGAAAATTTAATTGGACGGAGTTGTACAATCGGTGGTGCGGCTGGCGTATATACAGGTACCCCATGCAGTCTGACATGCACAGCAACCCCGCGCTATGTTTCGCGCCAGCATGCTTCTCCCGGAACGGCCGAGAAGGGGTACATAAACATTAAAGGTAATGTGAGAATTACACCAAATGATGATGGCACAGAAGGCGATCTTTATCTAAATTCCGACAAGGCCATTAGGGTTGATGGCGACGGGACCACGAGTTTGAATATTGGCAATTGGGTAGGCGATAGTTTGAACTTAAAAGTTTTCGGCAATATGACGACCGATAGTCTGACATTGGGAGGTGTTAGGAGGACGAATTGGCCAGAGGGTCAATGGTTAAGTTCAGAGCCGGATATTTATTATAGCGCTGGCAATGTCGGTATCGGTACTAATGATCCCCGGTTTAGACTGCATGTTGTAGGCAATTCAGAAATCCAAGGGGTTTTAAGCGTCACTGATGGCTTGAGCGTAACGGGCGGTATAACCGGTTCAGGCAACATAAATCTCCAAGCGTCTCCTTTGGGTGTTTTGCTAGATGGAGCTGATCGGCCGTTGATTACACGGGGATATGATCCATTTACTGATGGTAATTATAAGAGAAGCGGGCGTTGGGGTATTTTTATGGAGCCGAATCGTCTAACCATTGGAGTACCAAATTTGCCAGGCAAAGGTATACAATTTGCGAGCTATGATCCCTCCAGTGAGATTGTAGAACGGTTGATGTCTATTCAGGTGGATGGCAAGGTTGGCATTGGCACGAATAATCCAGATTCTAATTTACACATTTCTGCGCCTTCTGCTGTGGCCTGGCCGGGTTTTAAAGTTCAAGGCATGAACCCTGCGAGCGGTGTTGACGGCTTACGCATGCAAACTGCTAGCAAACAATATAATATTGGAGTGGGTGGTGCTACTAATTCTTATGGCGTGGCGGATAAATTATTTATTTGGGATGCAACAGCCGGGCAACAACGTTTAGTGATTGATTCGGAAGGTCGTGTTGGTATTGGAACCAACACGCCTGTAGCCCAATTAAATGTTAGCGCTCTTAGAGATGTAGATGCTTTAAAAGCAGAGGCGGGGGGAGAAGGTTGGGCAGAGGTTTATGCGATTTATGGCAGTAATCGTGGTATCGGCCCCGGAGTTTATGGGCTATCTAATAGTGGCGATGGGGTTGTGGGGCAGGCAAGTGCAGCAAATAAGTCAGGGGTTTACGGAAATAACACAGGCAGTGGTTTTGGAGTTTATGGACGATCTAAATCCAGCAGCCAAGCAGGCGTTGGCGCGGATAATTCTGGTCCGAACGGTGTATCGGGCGATGATGATGATGGCCCAGCGTTGAAGATTGATAGCGGCAGACTTAGTGTTAGAGCTGTTGATACAGCTGTTACCCTTACACTAACCGGGGGCATATATACAAGTCGAGTTAATGTTGGAGGGGCAGCAGTTGGAACTATTACAATTCCCGTTGTTAGTGATTCTTCCCGTCAAGTTAGAATAAGAATTGATAACAGTTATGTTACTTCAAATTCGAAAATATTTCTGACGCCTGCTCCTAATCCTGGCTCTGTTAATATCAATGGTTTTGACAGTTTGGGTGTACATGAACAAGCTAATGGATATTTTGGAATATTCTGGGGACCTCCTAATTATGGTGGTAAAATTAATTTTATGATTATTAACTAACGGGTTGTTGTATAGAATTAAGTTAGTCATACGGGGACGCATAAACGTCCCTTTTATAGATGGTAAACTTTGGTTATGCTGCGTTTGTATAATTCCTACACCAAGCGCGAGGAGGTGTTTGGATTGTTTCAGACTGTTCCAGGCGGCTTGACATAATTTTAGTGGTGTAATACAATGTAATACAGTAATTAATAAACATAAAATATATGCGCAGTGTAATCAATATATCCCTCCCATCCCAACTGACTAAAGCTGTTGAAAACGAGTTGAAAAACAAGCACTTCGCCTCAAAAAGCGAATTTTTTCGGTATCTGCTCCGCGAATGGCTGGCAGGACGTCTCGCCATTGATTTAGAAAAGGGGAGGAAAGAGTATCGTACCGGTAGCGCCAAGATATTAAAGACAATGAAAAGCCTCTGGTAAGAGGGTATGGAGGTGTTTTACACGTCGCGTTTTGCGCGTGAGGCGAAAAGAGTGCCTCGCAATTTGCGGGGAGCAGTGGAAGAACGCGTAGAGATATTCAGGCGGGATTCCTTTGATCCAAGACTTAAAACGCATAAATTGACTGGCGCCTTAAAAGGGTTCTGGTCGTTTTATATTGATTATCGCTACAGAGTGATTTTTGAATTTATTAAAGCAGATAGGGTACTGTTTCACTCCATTGGCGATCACTCAATTTATGATGAGTTTTAACGGCTATGTTGCGTTTGTATAATTCTTACACCAAGCGCAAGGAGGTATTTCGGCCGTTTAAAGATAAAGCGGTGACGATGTATAATTGCGGGCCGACGGTTTATGATTTTGTGCATATCGGAAATTTGCGCTCTTTTTTGTTTGCGGATATTTTGCGGCGGTATCTTGAATATCGCAAATATAAAGTTAAGCAGGTGATGAATATTACGGATGTGGGGCACATGACTACGGACGCGGATCAGGGCGAGGACAAAATGATTTTAGCCATGCGGCGTGAAGGGAAAAGCGTTTCTGATATCGCGCGTTTCTATGAGGGAGCTTTTTTTGAGGATGTAAAAATTTTGGGCGTGAAGCCGGCATTTAAATATCCGCGCGCGACCGAGCATGTGTCGGAGATGATTAAGCTAATTAAAAAATTGCTGAAGCGCAAGCATGCATATAAGGTGTTGGAGGATAACGCCCCCCGACCCTCTCTTAAATTAAGAGGGGGAGAAGGGGGAGTTATGCCCGGCTATTCCATCTATTACGATCTTTCTACTTTTAAAAAATACGGAAAGCTTTCCGGCAACAAGATAGAAGATTTGATTCCGGGCGCGCGGGCGGAAGTAATTCATGAAAAGCGCAACCCCTATGATTTTGCGCTTTGGATTTATAAGCCGGAACATGTTTTGCAGTGGGAGACGCCTTGGGGGCGGGGATACCCGGGTTGGCATTTGGAATGCTCGGCTATGTCCATGAAGTATTTGGGGGCGACTCTTGATATTCATACGGGCGGCGAGGATAATAAGTTTCCGCATCATGAGTGCGAAATTGCGCAGTCAGAGGGGGCGACCGGAAAGCAGTTTGCGCGATTTTGGTTGCATGTTAAGCATTTGCTCGTGGACGGGAAAAAGATGTCCAAATCGCTGGGGAATTTTTACACCCTAAAAAATCTTTTGGATCGCGGGTTTACGCCGAGGGTCATCCGTTATATTTTGGTGAGCACGCATTATCGCGAGACGTTGAATTTTACTTTTGGTGGACTTAAAAGCGCGCAGGCGGCGCTCATGAAGGTAGATGAGTTGGTGGAGAGGCTTCGTAACCCCTCCCAACCTCCCCAAAACCCACGGGGAGGAGAAAATTCAAATTCCCCTCTTAAGGTAAGAGGGAATGGGGGAGTTATGAAATTTATTAAAAAAGCCCGGCAAGATTTTATTTCCGCATTGGATGATGATCTCAATGTGCCTAAAACGCTCGCTGTACTTTTTTCTTTTGTGCGCAGGGTGAACCGAAAGTTCACAGTTCACAGTTCACAGTTCACCGCGGCTAAATGTGATGGTGTGTTAAAATTTCTACAGGAAATTGATAGTGTACTGGGTCTGGGATTGGGTACAGTAAAAAAATCCGTCATTCCGGATGGGGTTATGAAGTTAGCGGAAGAGCGGGAGGTCGCGCGTAAAATAAAAGACTGGAAACGCGCTGATGAGTTGCGCGCACAGATTAAAGAGAGCGGTTATATTGTTGAGGATACGGCTTTCGGCCCGCGTTTGAAAAAGAGGATGTAGCGGCGACCTTCAGGTCGCCAGTTATGGCGGCCTAAAGACCGTCGTTACATTATTTTAGAGCCATTTTTTCTTTTTGAAAATACCGATAGCCGCGAGGGTGCCAATGGTCATTAGCCCTATAATTGCCCACCAATCAAAGTAACTGCCAATGATGGGAGTAGAGATTCCCTCTATAATGAATAGATTGGAAAAGAAAGTTAGGGACAGGATGATAATGGAAAAAATCGTGAGGGTTTTCATAATCTCGTTAAGGCGGAATTGCAGTAAAGTGGTGTGGGTATCTTGCACAGCGTCAATCGCATTGTAGTAGGTTTCCAAATGGTCCCAGATTTCTTTGGTGTGGTCTACAAGGCGATCAAAAAAGTGCTGGTCCAGAGGAGACATTTTAATATATTTAGGCAGGAGATTCATGACCCGTCTTAAAAGGTCGCGATGCGGCTGCATGGTTTTGCGAAAAGCTGCGACATTGTTTTTTAAGCGCAGAATTTCATGAACAGTTTTGCGGCTGTAGCCATGCAAGACTTGCGCGCGTAAAGTATCTATATCGTTTGAGACATGAAAGAGCATGGGGAAGCAAGCATCAAATAGCTCATCGAGAATTTGGGAGACAAAATGCGCGGGTGAGCGCATAATTTCATGCTTGTAATCGGGTTTTAATTCCATGAGTTGGAAAAAATTTTTGAGATCAACGAAGGTGTTATCATGAACGGTGATAACACGGTCTTTCATGATGAAGAAGTCAACTTCATGCTGTTCAATCTCGCGTGAATGGCCATTAAATACAGGAAAAACAAAGATTGCAAAAAGATAGTTTTGGCGCGGCACTACTTTGGGCCTCTGAAGCGGTGGCAGGCAATCCTTTAGATCAAGGGGGTGGAAGCCGTAGGCTTTCTCCAGATATTGGAGCTCCTCTTCTCCGGTGCGCACAACATTTACCCATTTATATTTTTTATTTTCAACAGTGTGAATAGTTGTTGGAGTCATATTGTTATTATAGGACTGTTGCAAAATGTATTTTTTTTCCATTGTCATTCTGAACGAAGTGAAGAATCCCGTTATGTTCTAGATGCTCGGGATCCTTCGCTGCGCTCAGGATGACATTCGGCAACAGTTCCATTATAGCATATCCGAGTTCTATGCTATAATGTAAAGTATATGCCAAACGAGGAAAAGTTACCGGCAAGTCCGGCCGAGATTGAGAAAGTGCCCGAAGCACCTAAAGAGGCGCCGGTATTAGAGATGCCTGAAAAACCGTCCCGGCCATCTAAAGAGATGCCTGAAAAACCAGCACTGGCGCCGCAGACTCCGGCGCCTGCGGCAGTTTCCATTAAAGAGCCGATATTGCAGCAAATTGAATCTATCCTTGCTGAAGATTTGGATACAGTTTATGCCGAATTGCCCCCAGAGTTAAAACCGAAGTTTAAAGCAAAAGGCGAGGAGGTCGCGAGCAGTATTCGCGAGATGATGAAGCAAGCAAAAGTTAAAGCTCAAAAGATTCTAAAACTGATTATCAATTGGCTAAAAATGGTGCCGGGTGTGAATAGATTTTTTATTGAACAGGAAGCGGCTATTAAAACGCAGAGGATACTCTTTTTGTCAGAGCAGGAAAAGGAGAAGAAGGGTTCATAAAATGTGGCTAGGTCACAAAGCTTTGTGACCTAGCCACATACGCGACCATGATATTATGTTTCAACTTGCTTTAAATATCTCGCCTCCGGAAATACCTTCTTCGGATTTAATTACGGCCGGAATCCTAATTGGTTTTTACGGCGGGATTTTGGTTGCTCTTTTGGTAGCGCGGGTTTTGCTTAAACGCTGGTATAAAAAGGTTGTTGGCGTAAAAAAGACGATTTTGCTGATTACTCTTCCTAAAGAGGCGGCGGAAAAGAAAGGCGAGACTGAACGCGCCAAAACTTTGCAGGAGATACAAGAAGATATTGCCGTGGGAGAAAAGCTTTTCGCCGCAATCGGAGGTCTGCGGCCGCAGTGGGGGATGTTGACTTGGCTTTTGGGGCACAACGATATTTTTTCATTTGAGATTGTTGCGGATAAGGGGCTAGTTTCTTTTTATGTTGCTCTTCCGCCGAAATACAAAACTTATATAACAGAACAATTGCACGCGCTTTATTCTAACGCCCAAATTGAAGAAACCGAGGATTACAATATTTTTACTCCACAAGGCCACATTGTCGGCGGTTATTTAACTTTTAAGAGGCAACAATTTTTGCCGCTTAAAAGTTATCGCAAACTTGAGGCCGATCCCTTGGATGCTTTAACTATCGCGTTTTCCACGATTGAGAAAAATGATGGTGTAGTTGTTCAGTATATAGTGCGTTCGGCAAAAAAGGGCTGGAGACATTTTGGGGCAAAAGTGGCAATTGAGATGCAAAAAGGCAAGACTGTTGGCGAGGCTGTCGGCTCGGCTTCTTCTTGGAAGATTTGGAAAGTATTAAAACCCAAACATGGGCCAAAGGGAATGCCGCCGGAGGAGGCTTCCAAACGATTTTTGTCGCCCATGGAGCAGGAAATGCAAAAAGGAATTCAGGAAAAAGCCTCAAAAGCCGGCGTGGATGTTAATATCCGCGTTATTGCCGCCTCCTCTACTCAAGAAAAAGCGCATGAATATTTGAAAAATATCATGAATGCTTTTACCCAATACAGTCTTTATGAGTTTGGAAATAGCTTGGCAAAATCCTATCCCTGGATTACCCGTTTTATGATTCGCGATTTTATTTACCGCGCTTTTCGCGAGAAACGCAAATTAACTGTCGGTTCCGAGGAGATGGCCAGTTTGTGGCATTTGCCTTTGCCGACAACCGAAACTCCGAATATCCGGTGGCTTCTTGCGCGCAAGGCGCCGGCGCCAGTTAATATTCCAAAAGAAGGATTGACACTGGGTTATAATCGCTATCGCGGCCTTGATACTATGATTCACATAAAACAAGAGGATCGCCGCCGCCACGTTTATATTATTGGTAAGTCCGGGGTCGGTAAATCCGTGCTGATTGAAAATATGGCTATTCAGGATATTAAAAATGGCGAGGGTGTTTGCGTTGTTGATCCGCATGGCGATCTCATTGACCATATTTTGGCCGCTATTCCAAAAGAAAGAATTGACGATGTGATTGTTTTTGACCCTTCGGATATTGAGCGGCCGGTCGGACTGAATATGCTGGAGGCAAAACGCGAGGAGCAAAAGGATTTTGCTGTCCAAGAAATGATCGCGATTTTTTACAAACTTTTTCCGCCAGAGATGATCGGGCCGATATTTGAGCATAACATGCGCAATGTCATGCTGACTTTGATGTCTGATCCGAATGAGACCGGCACGATTGCCGAAATTCCGCGCATGTTTTCCGATCCGGATTATCAAAAATATTGGGTCGCCAAGCTCAAGGATCCGATGGTTCGCGCTTTTTGGGAAAAAGAGATGGCCAAGACTTCGGATTTTCACAAATCGGAAATGTTGGGGTATTTGATCTCAAAAGTTGGGCGATTTGTTGAAAATAACATGATGCGCAATATTATTGGCCAGCAGGCTTCGGGTTTTGATATCCGCGAAGTTATGGACAAGAAAAAAGTTTTGCTGGTTAATTTGGCTAAAGGACGGGTTGGCGAGGTTAATTCCAATTTGCTGGGTTTGATTGTTGTATCTAAATTGCAAATGGCGGCGCTTGGCCGCGCAGATCTTCCAGAGGAAGAGCGTCATGATTTCTATCTCTATATTGATGAATTTCAAAACTTTATTACTGATTCAATTGCGACAATTTTATCAGAGGCGAGAAAATATCGCTTGAATCTTATTATTGCGCACCAGTATATGGGCCAACTAGTTACTGGTCAAGATACTAAGATTCGCGATGCCGTGCTGGGGAACGCCGGGACAGAGGTCAGTTTCCGGATTGGTGTTGAAGATGCAGAGGTAATGGCTAAAGAGTTCGCCCCGGTCTTTAATGAGTATGACATGATTAACGTGGAAAAATTCACGGCCTACTTAAAATTATTAGTGGACAATCAAGCGACAAAGCCGTTCAACATGCATACTTATCCGCCGATTAAGGGCGATCCGCGTATTGCTGAAGCAGTGAAACAGCTTTCTCGGCTTAAGTATGGCCGGGATCGGACGATTGTGGAGGCGGAAATTTTGGAAAGAACGCGACTAGGAGAGACGGAAAGAACAGCAGGGCCGATCATGGGAGAGAGGGGATTGTAGGAATTATGATTCTTGTTTTACTTCTTCTCTTTTTTGTTACACTGATCCTCGCACTGTTTTATGGCTCAATGCTTGGCACCCTTTGGTCCGAGGCGCCTTTTGTTCCGACTGGGCGTCGTGATCTTAAGCGAATGATAAATCTGGTTGCGATAAAGCCCGGGGAAATGGTGTATGATTTGGGGAGCGGAGATGGGCGCATAGTCCGTGCCGCGGCAAGGCTGGGAGCAAAGGCAGTGGGATATGAAAAATCATTGCCGATGGTGTGGTGGTCAAAGATGCTTGCGTATAATGTAGCGCGGCACTTCATGTGCCGTCATGCGGGAGACGAAGCGCACCAGAGCAGAGATTGGTGCGGGGCAGGCAAGCTCCCGCGCTACAATGCCCGATTTGTTCGTGCCAATTATTTGAAACAAGATTTATCTGATGCTGATGTGGTTTTTTGCTATCTTATGCCCAAGGCTATGGAGCATCTGAAGCCGAAATTTGAAAAGGAGTTGCAGCCGGGTACGCGCATTATTTCGCGCGCTTTTTCAATCCCCGGCTGGAAAGCCGAGATTTTTCGTTTTTCAAAGCGGTCGCCGCCGGTTTACTTTTATATTAAAAGGTAAAAAAGAGAAACCTTCCCTTTTGCCCTTTTGCCGTGGCGTATCATAGAAAGATGCGACAGGCAAGGTGATTTTTTTATTTGAAAAATTCCCCAAAATGTGCTACACTTTAGGGGTATGTACAACTGGTCAGTTGACGAAAAACAAATGAAAAAAGTTAAATGAAAAAAAGGTGCGGAAGTATTGGGACAAACTTTTTATGGATGAACCAACCCGCCGTTACCTTGAATTTTTGCTATGGCCAAACAAAAAGAGAATCTTCCAATCCTGACCGCGGAGCAGACACAACTGCTTGATATGGTATCCAAATAACCCTATTTTTGCAAGAATTTTTATTTTACGGGCGGCACACCGCTTTCCGCATTTTACCTGCAGCACCGTCTTTCTGAAGATGTTGACCTTTTTTCAGAAAAAGAAATTCATTTACCCTCAACACGCACCTTTATTAAAAAAGTGGAGACCGCGTTAAAGCTAACTCACATTGACTACCACCAATTTCTTGGTTTGCATAGTTTTCAACTCACTTTTCCCAGCAAAGAATTACTAAAGGTGGATTTCAATTATTATCATTTTGGGCGTATTGAAAAGGGAATGTATTACAAAAATATAGATGTTGATAGCGTGCTTAACATCGCCGTTAACAAAGTGCACACAGTCGCGATTAAACCGCGAGCGCGTGACTTTATTGATCTATATTTCATCATTCAAAAGTATCACTACTCCATCCCCAAGCTCATAGTTCTTGCAAAGACAAAATTTGATTGGCACATTGACTCGGTGCAAATTGGATCTCGATTTTTAATGGCCTCCGAGTCATCCGATTTTTCCCGCATGCTTAAACCGCTTGACCATCGCGAGTGGAAAGACTTTTTTATTGCGGAGGCATGGAAGTTAAAAAAGGAGATTTTCAAATAGCACATGCCAGAAAAATCCGGCCTTGGAGTTTTTAGATGACCTCTTACAGCAGTTTTAGTCTTTGCAATATAAGTTTATACCCGCCCATGCCTTGATTGATCCAGTGTGAGACGCGGGTTACGGTTGATGTGCTGACGGAGACCTCCTGCGCTATTTTGCGGTAAGGACGATTTTTGGCCAGCATCATGGCAACTTGCCAGCGTCTCGCCATTTCGTCTATCTCTTCCAAAGTGCAGAGATCGCGGAAGAAGCGGTGTGCTTCGTCAATATTTTTTAATTGCATGATTGCCTCAAAAAGTTCTTTGGTTTCTTTGTTTTCCCAATGATATTCTCGTTTTTTATGCATATTGTTCTTGAAACCGATGGTATGTTTCATGAATGACCACGTGTTAATACATTAATACTAGATAGAAAAGTTGTCAAGTTGGAAAGGTTTTGGGCTTTTTACGCTAGTTGGTGTTGTGAAACAGCTTTTATCCACACTATATTGGCGGATTAAGCGGTATTTTAGTAATTTCTTTATATTTTCAGGCATTTTTTGGTTATTTGACAGGTTTGATTAGTGGTAAATTTTCTGCTATAATAGAGGTACACGCAAACAAAAGTGGAAAGAAGTGGATAACATTGTGGATAAATAGGATAAATATCGGCAACTCGCGCAAAAACCGCACTCGGTTTCCCCAGCGGGGAAACCGGTGCTTGTGCTCATCCTCGCTCGCCCCGACAGCGGTCGGGGCACCATGCCCGCTCGGATTCCGCAACATTTTTGCTGCGAGCCGCCGAAATTTATCCTACGGGGAAGGAGGAATGAGTACTGAAAATAAAAGTTAGTTTAGTGGAGGCTATGTTGATGGGAAATTATCAACACACCATGGATGCTAAAAGACGGATTCCTCTTCCGGCGCGTCTTCGCGATATGTTGGGAAAAACCGTTGTAATTGCGCGCGGATTTGAATCTTGCCTTTTTGTGTATCCACAGAATACCTGGACAGAATTGGCGGATAAGATAAGCAAGTTGCCTCTTACTCAAGCAAGCGCCCGGTCACTGGCGCGCTTTATTTTTTCTGGGGCGGTAGAAGCGGAACTTGATCAGCTGGGGCGAGTGCTGGTGCCGGAGTATCTTGCGGCGCATGCACAATTGAAAAAAGAAGTTGTGGTGGTTGGAACTGGCAGCCGGTTAGAGGTATGGGATAAAGGGCGATGGGAGACACACCATGCGCGCGAGGCTGAAGATATTAGTCAAACAGCAGAGCAGTTAAAGGAATACGGAATTTAGGGGGCAGTTGTTGCGTGGTGATAGATTGCGTAAAAGCCGCAGTCGGCTCGCCCAGCGAGTGAGCCGCTGCTTGCGCTCGGCCTTGCTCTTCCGCCTTTGGCGGAAACCATGCCCGCAAGGCCTCCGCGACACTTTTACCGCAACTATCACCACGCAACAACCCGAGGATAAGAAAAAAATATGCCGCATATTCCCGTAATGGTCAACGAGATACTGACGTTTCTTGACCCTAAAGCTGATCAGAATTTTATTGATTGCACGTTAGGGGATGGGGGGCATGCGAAGGCTATTTTAGCACATACTGCACCAAATGGACGGTTGCTCGGGATAGATGCGGATTCAGAGGCTTTGGAAGCGTCCAGCGTCCAGCGTCCAGCGTCTAGATATGGTGAGCGGTTGATCACAGTGAATGCAAATTTCCGAGATTTGGCAGCAATTGTTAAAGAGAATAAATTTGGACCAGTGCATGGAATTCTTTTGGATCTAGGGTTTTCTACATCGACACTAGAGAGGGAACGCGGGTTTAGCTTTATGAAGGATGAAGTGCTGGATATGCGTTTTAATCCAAAAACTGGGATTCGCGCGGCAGAGATTGTAAATGGTTGGAATCAGCAGCAATTGACTGAACTGCTGGAGGAATATGGTGAGGAGGGGCTCGCGCGCGAGATTGCTAATAAGATTGTTGCGGGGAGGAAGACTAGACCGATTGTGACGACAAAACAGCTTGTAGAAATTATACTTATGGCTTACCGAGAAAAACTGGCGCGTAAGCGTCATCCTGAGCGTAGCGAAGGATCTCGCTATATTAAGAAAGGACGGGATTCTTCGCCACGGGCTCAGAATGACAGCGTTTGGCAGAGAGTGCCATGGATCGGCGGTATTCATCCTGCTACAAAAACATTTCAGGCTTTGCGCATTGCTGTTAATGATGAACTTAATGCATTGCAAGAGACATTGCCGCAAGCGCTTGAGGTATTGCAGAGTGGAGGACGGTTTGCCGTTCTAGGCTTTCACTCGCTTGAGGACAGGATTGTTAAGCAGTTTTTTAAAGATTGGACCGATGTAAAAATGAAATTATTAACTAAAAAACCGCTTGTGCCGACGCAGGAGGAGATTAGAGTAAATTCCCAAACAAGAAGCGCAAAATTGCGGGTAGTTGAGAAAATTTAGAAATAATTATGCCGAGATATTTTCGTTTGACCAAAGTTCGTCATACCATGCGCCGCGTAGGATTTTTTGTGCAATTTATCAGCCGAAAAAAAAGCTGGCGCGCGATCTTGCTTGTTGCTTTAGTGGGACTTGGTACGTCCTATCTTATGACTCTAGGCATAACGTCCACTCGCGGTTATAAAATTCGTGAATTAGAGCGGAGAATTGAGGAGCTGAAATTTGAAAACAAAAAACTTAATTTGAAAGTTGCGGAGATGCAAGTTCCGGGACGTGTTGCGGAATGGGTTAAGACATCGGGCATGGTCGCGGTTTCTAACGTGCAATATATTTCTGAAACAACAGGCATGATGGCGGTGCGGTAAAATACTTTGTGTTTTACGGCGAGAAAAAGAGGAATCGGGCAGAATCCTCTTTTTTGTGATATACTGTCGAAATATTATGCAAGATTATTTTAAGATGCTGAAAGAAGCAAAACGTGGTGAGGCGCGAGTTGGAGAATTAAGAACTCGGCATGGAGTTATCAAGACGCCCTTTTTCATGACCATCGCTACGCGCGGGGCGGTGAAAACTTTGGACGCGGAGGATATGCGACGGCTGTCCGCGCCGATTTTGCTGTCCAACACCTACCATCTTTTTGTGCGCCCTGGTCTTGAGGTAATAAAAAAGGCTCATGGGCTGCATAAATTCATGGGGTGGGAGGGGCCGATATTGACTGATAGTGGAGGGTATCAGATTTTTAGTTTGGCACGACGTTCTCGTCATCCTGAGGAGCAAGGCGACGAAGGATCTCGTCGATTAAAGTACGGGATTCTTCGCTATGCTCAGAATGACAAAGGGGAGGCGGACTATGATGTGCGGATTACAAAAGATGGCGCTGAATTTATTGATCGCTTAGGCGGCCGCAAGGATTTATTAACGCCTGAACGAGTGGTTGAAATTCAAAGTACGCTAGGGTCGGATATAATGATGGCGCTTGATGTATGTGCTCCTTATCCGATAGAGAAAAAAATAGCGCGTGAAGCAGTTGAACAGACGACTAGATGGGCGGAGAGGTGCAAAATACAAAATACAAAATACAAAATTAAAAATCTGTTGTTTGGCATTGTTCAGGGGTCGGTGTATAAAGATCTGCGCGAGCAGTCGGCGCGCGATTTGGTGGATTTAGATTTTGATGGTTATGCAATTGGCGGCGTTTCAGTGGGGGAGTCATTTAAGGAAAAGATGAAGGTTATGGAATGGGTGATGCCATTTTTACCAAAAGATAAGCCGCGGTATTTAATGGGGCTTGGAAAGCCCGAAGAGATTGTTGAGGCGGTACGGCAGGGAGTGGATATGTTTGACTGTGTGCTTCCGACACGAAATGCTCGGCATGGGCAGCTATATGTGCGAAATCCAAAATCCAAAATCCAAAATCCAAAATTTTATTCCGTGGTGAATATTTTTAATGAAAAATATCGCCTAGATTTTAATCCGATTGATAAACATTGTATGTGTCTTGCTTGCACACATCACAGCCGGGCATATTTGCGCCATTTATTTAAGGTTGGTGAGCCGTTAGCCTTGCGTTTGGCCTCAATTCATAATGTGAAATTTTATCTGGACCTTATGCAAGAATTGCAGGAACAAATTTAAGTATGAGCAATAGTGAGAGCTGCTTCTCGACTCGCTGCGCTTGCTCGAAGGGTAAACGAGATCAGTGAATAATCTTATGATATTAGCCTCATTTTCATCAACAATATTGGCTGTGATATTGGTAGTTGCAGTTTTTATTTTAGCTAAAGCGGCGGATACTGTAGTTAAGGCGCTAACGAATTTGGGCAAGATTTTACATATAAAAACTTTTGTTTTGAGTTTCGTACTTCTGGGTTTAACTACCTCTCTCCCGGAGATGTTAATAGGGGTTTATTCGGTTTTAGATGGTATGCCACGACTATCTTTTGGAAATCTGCTGGGAGGCATGGTTGTCCTTTTAACTCTGGTCGTTGGTTTAAATGGTCTGTTGTTTTCTGGTATTTCGCTGGATGGTAAATTAGCGCGTTTTTCATTATGCCAAATTATGCCCCGGATTCCCGGTTGTCATCGTTTAGCTATGCATGATTTGAGCATACTCGGTTTTATTCTGATCATGCCCGCTTTGCTGATTCTTGACAGCGCGTTATCGCGTACGGATGGAATTATTCTCGTTATTTTTTATTTGTTCTTTCTTTATTATTATTTGCGCGAGAAATCAAATCACGCGGAGAATAATGGTATTAAATCATCCTTATTGTCCAGTGTGGGGAGCTTTATGGCCGGAGCGTTACTGATGGTTATCGTGGCGAGAGTTATTGTATTGAGTTCGGAAGTTTTACTTACGCGTTTGAATGTCTCCTCGTTTTTGTTTGGTTTGCTGGTTCTTGGGCTAGGGACCAATTTGCCGGAGCTTACTATTATGTTGCGCAGCCAGAAAAGCGCACGTGATATTTCGGTGGCCAACGCTCTTGGTTCAGCCGCGGCGAATGTTATTATTCTTGGTTTTCTAGCAATTTTTTCCCCTTTATCCAATTTGCGAAACACCAGTACTTTGCTTACGGCCGGTATTCTGATGGCCGTGACAATTTTAGTTGTGGTATTTTTCAGAACTAGAGATCGGCTTAGCCGTACGGAAGCATTGATTTTAGTCTTGATTTATATAGCTTTTTTTGCTATTCAAAGCTTCATTAGGATGTAGCAAACTGCAATTTGGTATGCTCAAAATCAAAGATGAGGGCGTTATATTGAAGAAAACGAAACATGTTTTTGAAAATCAAGCTGTTTTAAATCCGGCGTGCATTGACGTCGGGGATATTACGCACATGTTTTATCGCGCGGTGCGTTATGGTAATTTTTCCACTATTGGGTATTGCCAGCTTCGCGGTAAGAAAGTTATAAAAAGATTATCGCAGCCATTTTTAACTCCCCAATACGATTATGAAAGGCAGGGATTAGAAGATCCCCGAATTATAAAGCTTGAAAATACTTACTACCTGCTTTATACGGCTTTTGACGGCAAGAATGCGCGCATAGCTTATGCCGCAAGCGATGATCTGGTTCATTTTGAGAAACAAGGCGTTATCTCGCCTAATATTACCTATGATAGGGCCGAAGATTATTTTCATAACCTGAAGTTGCAGGAGAGGTACTGTTTGTTTGAATCATTTTACAAAAATATTGTCGGGTTGGATGTTTTATTATGGGAAAAGGATGCTTTTATTTTCCCCAAGAAGATAAATAATAAATTTGCGCTGGTGCATCGCATTTTGCCGGGCATACAGATTAGTTATTTTGATAAATTTTCGGATTTAACTGATAAATATTGGATAAATTATTGCAAAAATCTAGATAAATTTATTATCATGGATCCGCAATTTTGGTTTGAAAGCCGCAATATTGGCGGGGGTTGCCCTCCAATTGAAACTGAAAAAGGATGGCTTATTATTTACCATACGGTTCAAGATGCGGGTATAGGCAAAATCTATCATGCCGCCGCAGCTTTGTTGGATTTGAATAATCCCCAGAAAGTTATTGGCAGATTAAAAGAGCCATTATTTTCTCCACAAGAGAAATGGGAAAAAAGCGGCGATACTCCCAATGTGGTTTTTCCTACGAGCGCTATTGTGCGCGGGAAGAAACTTTTTATTTACTACGGCGCTGCTGATAGCTGTATAGGGGTTAAGTCGGTAGATTTGAAAACCTTGCTTGCTGCGCTGGAAAATAGCATATGAAGAAATCACAAGTTCATAATCAACGCAGTAAACCCTTGGTTGTATTTGTATCAACATTTCCACCGCGTCAATGCGGTATAGGCACCTATACGCATGATTTGACCATCGCGATTGATGAACTGCATTCACAATTAGAGTCGCGGATTATTGCGATGAATGTCGAGGAGCTTGTTAGTGATCGTTATCCGCGGAAGGTTTTGGCTCAAATTAGTGAGCCAAAGTTGGCAGATTATCAAGATGTCGCGCGGCAGCTTAATGCTTTACCGCAAGTCGTTTTGATTAGTGTTCAGCATGAGTTTGGCATATTTGGCGGAGAGTATGGCATTTATCTCTTGCATTTTTTAGAGCTTTTGACTAAACCGGCGATTATTACTTTCCATACTGTTCTCCCGTCTCCTAGTAAACAGTTTCTTGAAGTAGTGCGAAGATTAACGAATTTAGTAAAAGGCATAATTGTAATGACGAGGCGTTCAGCGGATATTCTCAAAGAGGATTATGGAATATCGGGAGATAAGATACATACAGTTCCGCACGGTATTCATTTTTTGCCTTACACTGACGGTGTTGCGCCTAAAAAGAGCCTACAGTTGTCCAATAGATTTGTACTCTCAACTTTTGGTTTTCTTAGCCGGGGAAAGGGCATTGAATATGTTATTGAGGCGCTCCCGCAGGTAGTTCAGCGTCTGCCCAATTTAATTTATCTTGTTATTGGCGCGACACACCCAACAGTATTGCGCGATGAGGGGGAAGAATATCGTCGCATGCTGATGCGTAAGGTATACGAATTGGGGCTCGCGAGTCATGTTAGATTTTATAATCGTTATTTGCCGTTAAAAGAGCTTTTGCAATTTCTGCAAGCTACAGATATATATATCGCCACATCTCTTAATCCTGATCATGCAGTAAGCGGAACTTTATGTTATGCGCTTGGCGCCGGGAGACCGGTTATTTCAACGGCATTTGCCCAGGCCAAAGAATATGTGACGGAGGAAGTTGGCGCTTTAGTGGACTTCCGTAGTCCGCAGGCTTATGCCCAAGCAATTTTAGCGCTCACCCAAAATAATGAGTTGCGCCTGCAAAAAGGTAAGCATGCCTATTTTCGGACGCGTAGTATGATCTGGCCTAATGTTGCTATTACTTACATGCGTGTTTTTGTCCAATATCTGCCAGGACTGAATTTAGAAGACAAGACATTGCCTCCTATAAAGTTAGCGCATCTTATGCACTTGAGTGATAGTTTTGGAATTTTGCAATTTGCAAATCTTGCGGAACCTAATCCAGAGTTCGGGTATACCGTGGATGATAATGCCCGGGCCTTAGTTGCAGTTGATTTATATTTTGAAAGGACGCGAAGGCGCAGTGTCCTTAGGCTAATTGAGACTTATCTAAATTTTTTACAATATGCGGCGCGGCCTAATTTAGAAAAAGCGCTGGCGGGAAAGTCGACCTCGCGATTTTTCGAAAATTATATAAATAGCGATCGCACTTTTGATACCGTGCGCAATGATAGTGAGAATTTAGAGGATGCTAATGCGCGAGGATTATCTGCTCTGGCAAGAACTTCTGTAACAGTGGGTCTGCCATTTGTGCTTAGGAAAAGGGCGTGGGATCTATATCAGCAAGGTATAGCGGTGGTCAATAACTTTGTTTCGCCACGCGCGGCGGCTTTTTTTATTCAGGGGCTGGTTTATATTTTGAGCCGCAGGAAAGACGTTCAGTTGAGCGATCTTTTACGGATTCACGCTGAACGCCTTTTAGGGCTATATGGTCAAAGCCATGATACTGATTGGGAATGGTTTGAGGATCAGCTTACCTATTCAAATTCTGTGCTTTCGGAAGCATTGCTTTTGACCTATAAGTTGAACAAGGAAACTAAATATTGGGACATTGGCAAGAGCACGCTAGATTTTCTTATTGCTCAGACATTTAACGATAAGATGTATATGCCGATTGGGCAAGGAGGTTGGTATAGGAAGGGTGGGCAACGTGAGCATTTTGATCAGCAGTCTGAAGACACCGCCGCAATGGTACAGACGCTGAAGATAATGTATACTATTTCCAAAGATGAAAAGTATAGAAAAATGATGCATAAAGTCTTTAACTGGTTTTTGGGTGACAATGTGTTAGGGCAAATCGTATATGAGCGCAATACGGGCGGATGCTATGATGGTATAGGAAAAAATTATATTAATTTGAATCAAGGCGCAGAATCCACAATCTCTTATTTAATTGCGCGTTTATCGTTATAATCTCGTTTCTATGTTGCTAGCTATATTATTTCTTGGCGCCGGAGTCGGATTTTTAATTTACGGAGCGCGTCTTTTGGTTGACGGCGCGGCTTCGCTGGCGCGTCGATTCGGGGTTTCGCTCTTGGTAATAGGTTTGACTGTGGTTGCTTTTGGCACCTCTGCTCCGGAATTGATTGTAAATATTTTTGCGAGTCTTAAAGGCAGCGCTGATATTGCCATCGGCAATGTTTTGGGCAGTAATCTTGCCAATATATTCCTTATGCTGGGCATTGCCGCGATGATTTACCCTTTGCGCGTGCAATTATCAACAGTATGGAAAGAAATCCCCATGAGCCTTTTGGCTGTCATCGCAGTAGGTGTTATGGCCAATGATATATTGTTTGATCGCGCGCGCGCGACGGTTATTTCGCGATCCGAAGGAATTATCCTGCTCTTTTTCTTCATAATTTTTCTATACTATACTTACGGGATTAGTAAAGTAGAGGGCGAGGGCGCGCCAGTAAAAATATTTAATCCGCGGCGCTCGGTTGTTATGGTGGCCGGCGGTTTATTGATGTTATTTTTAGGCGGAAAATTTATGGTTGATGGCGCGATTGCTGTTGCGCGTATTTGGGGAGTTTCCGAGGCGCTTATTGGGTTTACTATTGTGGCAGTGGGAACTTCACTCCCTGAACTCGCCGCTTCGGCTATGGCGGCTTATAAACGTCAGGCTGATATTGCGGTGGGGAATATTGTTGGTTCAAATATCTTTAATATTTTTTTTATATTAGGGACAAGCGCAACAATCCGTGCTATACCATTTTCCACGATTCTAAATGTTGATTTATTATTCGTTGTATTCGCGACGGTCCTCCTCTTTTTAGCGTTTTTTATTGGTAAGCGTCATATTTTGGAGCGTTGGCAAGGAGCTGGTTTTGTTGGTATATATATCATTTATTTAATCTATGCTATTGTGCGGGGTTAAATGCTGTTACTGTCATTCTGATTCGCCTTAGCGGCGGAGAAGAATCTCGTTCATTTTGGGCAACGCGGGATCCTTCACTGCGTTCAGGATGACTATTGCAACGATGTCTAGATAATATGCAGAAAATTCTGTGGCACACTCTTAAAATTGAGGACGCCTTAAAAGAGTTAGGCGCTGCAAAAAATGGATTAGCGGATGACGAGGTAAAGCAGAGATTGCGTCAGTACGGCGCCAATGTATTGCCCGAGGAGAAAAGGCCCTCGTGGTTTGCTATTTTTTGGCGGCAGATGCGCAGTCCGCTAGTTTATGTTCTTTTTGTCGCTGCGCTTATTACAGCCGTACTGCAAGAATTCATTGACATGGGAGTTATTTTGGCGGCAGTGGTTGTGAATGCAACAATCGGATTTTGGCAGGAGATGAAAGCGGATCAAGCGTTTGCGATGCTTACGGCCATGGTTAAACATAGCGCGAGAATTCGCCGGGATGGACAGGAGATTATGATTGAATCTTCGGAAGTTGTGCCTGGCGATATATTAGTTTTGCACGCGGGTGATCGGATAGCGGCTGATGCGCGGCTGATAACAGTTTTTGATTTTGAAACTAATGAGGCGGCGTTGACGGGTGAATCTCTTCCGGTTAAAAAACACGTTAAACCGCTCCTGGCGGCAAAAATGCTTATGGAGCGCGCGAATTTGGTGTTTCAGGGTACGACAATTGCGCGCGGCAAGGCCGAGGCTGTAGTTGTAGCTACTGGCAAACACACGGCATTTGGTGAGATTGCGCTTTTGGTGCATAAAGTGGAGGACCTAGCAACGCCATTGCAGGTCCAGTTGCATAAATTGGCTAAATTGTTAGGGGTGATAACGGTATTTATTGCAATAGGTATTTTTGCTATCGGCGCATTTCAGGGGCGCTCGCCCGTAGAGATGTTTTTAACTGCGGTTGCGGTGGCTGTGGCGGCAATTCCCGAAGGTTTGCTTGTTTCGTTAACTGTGATTTTGGCTATTGGCATGCGCGGTTTGGCGCGACGCAATGCGATTGTGAAACGTTTGCTCGCGGCCGAGACGCTGGGCAGTGTGTCCGTGATTTGCGCGGATAAAACCGGGACATTGACGACGGGAGAAATGGAAGTGGTGGAAATTGCAGGCGATGAAAAAGTTGCGCTCAAGATTGCGGTAGTTGGAAATGAAGGCATTGATCCAACCGCAAGAGCGCTGTTACGCGTTGGCGTTAAAGCCGGCCTTGACCCCTTGAAGCTCAATCGCGCCATGCCGGAAATTGACGCTATTATATTTGACAGTGCGCGTAAATGGTCCGCAACTTTGCATAGCGTGGCTAGGTCACGAGTAGCTCGTGACCTAGCCACAACACCGGGTAATGTACTTTATGTGCGGGGCGCGCCGGAAAAAGTCATAGCCGCATGCAAATTAATTGCGCAGCAGAAGCGCGCGCTTACTAAAAAAATTGAACAAATGGCCGAGCGTGGAATGCGTATTGTTGCGGTAGCATATCGCGAAGTAGAAAGTACGGTGAAGACACTTAGAGATTTGAAACATAATACGCTTCCGCCGGATCAGCTAAAATTTGTCGCGCTTTTAGGCATTAGAGATCCTTTGCGTGAAAACACGCGTGAAACCGTTGCAATTGCTAAAGGCGCCGGCATTCGCACAGTGATGATAACCGGGGATCATGCAAAAACCGCTCTAGCGATTGGACAGGAGGCCGGGCTTTTCCATGTCCCTCCCCTTCATAACCCTCCCCAACCCTCCCTTAACTTAAGGGAGGGAGAATCTTTGGTTATCACCGGCGAGCAGATGGATGTGATGGATGATGAGACTTTGGCAAAGCATATGGGGAGTGTAAGTATTTTTGCTCGGGTCCTGCCTAAACACAAGGTGCGGATTGTAGATATGTTTCATGCGCGCGGGCAAGCGGTGGCTATGACGGGCGATGGCGTTAATGATGCCGCGGCGCTAAAGGCGGCTGATATTGGAGTAGCCGTGGGGTCGGGCACGGATGTGGCTAAAGAGACGGCTGATGTGATTCTGCTTGATAATAATTTGAAGACTATTGTAGGGGCGGTTGAAGGCGGGCGGAATATTTATCAGAATATCCGAAAGGTCGTGGTGTATTTATTATCCAGTTCTTTTACAGAGATGATTTTGATAGTCGGTAGCTTGTTATTTGGGCTTCCGTTAGCGATTTTGCCAGCCCAGATTCTCTGGATTAATTTAATCCAGGATTCGCTTCCTAATATGGCTTTGGCTTTTGATAAGGGTGACCCAGATATTATGATGGATCGTCCGCGTCCTAGATCAATGTCATTGTTTGACGGAGAGATGCGCGCTTTAGTGTTTGGAGTCGGCATATTGACAGATTTACTGCTTTTCAGCTTATATTTATTGCTTTTGTACATTGATTGGCCGTTAGAATATATAAGGACGATGGTTTTTGTCGGTTTAGGTCTTGCCTCAACAATGTACATTTATTCTTGTCGTAGTTTGCGGCATTTAATTTGGCAGAGTAATCCGTTTTCAAATAGATTTTTGACGGGGACCACTGTTTTGGGAGTGGCGGTGTTAATTGGGTCTGTATATTTTCCACAACTGCAGACAATTTTACGCACTGTTCCATTGCGTCTTATAGATTGGCTGCCGCTCGTAGGATTGGGTATAATTAATATTGTACTGATTGAGTTGGTGAAAGGAGTTTTTATTTTAAGGAAACACAAAAAACTGGTTGTGATTTGAGTAGCACGGCACCTCGTGTGCCGCATAAACGGGACATGTAGCGCGGCAGTTTATCTGCCGCTTTTTTGTTATCCACATCCCACTGCTTGCAGTTTAGAGAGAGAGTATGCTTTTGTTAGCTAAATTGTAAATTATTATTTTAATATGGCAAGAGATATACCCTATGGAGACATACCAAGAGAGGAACCAAAAGGAGTAGAGGATCTAAAACGAGAAGTAGCATCTGCGATTGAAGAGGTGGAGCTGATAAATCAGCTAGTACCTTTCTTGAGGGAGGTGGAACGTGTAGCTGCCCTACAAACTACCATAGCCACGCTAACGCAATGGCTTAAAAAACTGGCTACTGCGACAGAAGACGAAGGACATTTTTTAAATCCAAATGAGGCCAGTATTGAACTCGCTGGAATCAAGATGCAACTAGATGAGCTTTGTAAAAGTGCCCAAACGGTGCAAGAATTGGAGCAGGTGCTAGGTCAAGGGACTGTTGCCGAATCCCCAAATTGATCAAACAATAATGCGATTATCATACACATCGCCTCTGTGAGGCGTTGATCGTATCATTCTTTCATCAATCTA
>Ga0075980_112_pt1 | contig 40399 bp, 41 predicted proteins | sample RifGroA2_FD_68056 | JGI IMG/M metagenome (GOLD analysis project Ga0075980, IMG submission 68056) | Parcubacteria bacterium GW2011_GWA2_47_26 | reverse complement strand
AAAAAGGAAGGGGGTTGGGGGGAAGGAATTTTTGCCCGCCCTCGCTTTCCGCCGCCGCCGAATTTCGTATTTCGCTTTGCGAAATGCGCCGCCAAGAAATTTGCTTGATTAAATTCATGTTATTTGGTAGTATAAGAATACAGATAATAACCTTATATACTATAATACTACCAAAACTTTATTTATATGACAAGTGGAAAAACAATCAGCGAGAATATCAAGAAATTACGCACCAAACTTGGCTTAACTCAAGATGATTTAGCCAAGAAAGCAGATATAAAATATACAACGCTTATGAAGGTCGAAAGCGGCACAGTTAATAAGCCAAGCGTCCAAACTATGGATAAAATCGCCAGAGCGTTGGGCGTTTCAATAGAAGATTTAATCAAATAATTTTTATGAAAAAAACTTTAATCATTTTAATTGTAGGATTGCTACTCGGTGGAGTAAGCGGGTATTTTTACCACGCTTATAAATATAAGGCAGTAATTGAGGCTGGAAAAAATTGGCAAGCTTCGCAGTATGTGGATACTTTTGTTTATAAGGATTTAACAAATCAAGTCCAAATAACCTGCAATTTTGGGAACAAGAAAACTATCAATGCTAAAAATACTGACATAAAATTTACCGAAAAAGATTTTGACGCAGACGGAAAATTTATTGGCCATGATAAAAATTTCTTAATTCAAAAAGCCTGTGGCATAACCGAAAAAGAGGCCACTGATTTACTAGAGCAGACTGTTCAAGGTAAAAATCCGCCGTCTCTCTTTAATGTTAAACTTATCAGCGACCCTCTTGGTTTATTCAGCAATAATCCTGAGCTGGAAGCGTGCCTTAAACAAGTTAATCCTTCAGACCCCGCAGGATTGGGCAACGAAACGGAAGCTCAAAAAACTCAAAGACAGGATTGTATAAATAAATACAGCAAATAATACTATGGAAAACAACGAAAAGAAAACATTACAATATTTGAATTCAAAAGCATGGTATAGACTATTGAAGGTGGTTTTTGGATTATGTATTTTAGTCGCGTTTGTTGTTTTTAATGGAATAATCATAAGCGGAGGAGTAAAAAATGTAGATAACAACAAAACGACAATTTCATGCACCTATGGTGACAAAAAAATTCTTACGCCCAAACAAATAGGAATAGAGTTGTCAAATTACGAACTTAAAGACGGGTTCAATTATAAGAATTTTTTTGAGGGATATAATGATTACACGATCAAAACTATTTTCAAAAATTGCTACCAGCCGACAAATGACGATATAGATGTTTTCGCGGCACAAAAAGTTTATGAGGTATATGGCAACGATAGATTGTCCATAAAGAAAAACCAGCGGCCTCCGCTAACTGAAGCCGAGAAAAAATATTTAGATGAAACAATACCAAAAATAGAGAACAGTTATATAAACAGCGACAAGTCAAAATATCTTGATTACAGCGTAAAACTTTTTGATATTCAACCGTCTTATACTTATAGTAAGTTCATTAAATATTTTATTATCGGCAACTTATTGATTTTGTTGTTCTTTGAAGTTATTAGACGCGCTTTTTATTATGTCGTCTTGGGTAGTGTCAAACCTAAAGAATGATATAATCAACTTATGGACATACAATTTCAGCAAAAATTGAATAATATCAAAGACAATCCAAAGATTAAAAAAGCTCTGGAAGTTTTTGAAAACGCTCAAAAAACTTACGAGCAAGCGATTGACGCGATGACTATTAAACAGAAACCGAGATATAGAGGTAGTTATTCCAGCTCGCTTTCTAAAAAAGATTATTATGCCAACATTTCAACGACTACTAGATGAGTTAAATAAACTGCCTCAGCCAGAAAAACAGGTTGAGTATATTGACTCATTTAGAAAACAAAAAATAAAAGAAATTAAGGAGATAACCAAACGAGATGTTTTGGTTTATTTTTCTGACTTAAAGAAAAATCACCCCGCTGGCGCAATTACTTGGGACGATAAAACTTGCTTTGCTGATATTGTTGAGGGTTTGGATAAAAATGGCGTTGATGTAATTATTCATAGCCCGGGCGGTTCCGCTGAAGCGACACAATCAATCGTTTGTATGTTGCGAGAACATTTTGACAATATCCGTTTTATCGTCCCGAATATGGCAAAAAGCGCGGCAACAATGATGGTTTTGTCTGGTGATGAAATTTTGATGGACGATAGATCAGAACTTGGACCGATTGACCCTCAAATTCAAATCAACGGAAATTTTGTTCCAGCACAAACTTTAATTGACGGTTTCGAGGAAGCCAAAAAAGTAATTTCGGAAGCCGGAACCGATATTTTGCCAGCATATCTGCCGCTTTTGAATAAATATGATTTACATATTTTGCAAATTTGTGAAAACGCTAAAAAATTATCCGAAGAATTGGTAAAAGATTGGCTAACTAAATATATGTTTAAGGGTGATGCAAAAGCGGCGGAAAAAGCGGACGGCATCGCTAAAAATTTGGCCGACCATAAAAAATGGTTATCGCACGGCAGACCGATTGGAATAAACGAAGCAAAAACAATCGGAATTAAAGTTTCCGATTTGAGAGAGAATATGCCGTTGCGAGAAAAAGTGTGGGAATTATATTGTGTACTTGAAATTTTGCTTGATCGTTCACCGATTATCAAATTGTATGAAAATAGCAATGGTGTGTTCTTGGTAAAAAATATTCCTTTCCAGCAAAAATTCCTTCCCCCCAACCCCCTTCCTTTTTGCCCGCCCGAGCGTTCAGTTTGGCGCGCGAAGCGCGCCGTCAGTTCCGTTCAAAATAGGTTCGGATTTCGTCAAACAAACGCACCATATAGAATTTATTAATTAGGTTTTTGTACAGGTATCGGTTATGTAATTAACCGTGGGATCGTAGTAAAGATGAGTCATACCGAGATTGACACGATCGTGTCAATTTTGGTATGTGGATAAAATTCAGCTTGACGCGCGGGGGATTGGTAGTCTAATATAAAACTACAATATAAAATCCTAAAGTCGAAAAATGTAGCCATTAAATTAAAAATTTAATCATTAAGTTAACTTTGATTATGACAAAAAACAGCAAAATAGTTTTAGGAATTATAGTATTAGTGATAGTAATTTGGGGAGGATATACCATGTTGCGGCAGAAGGCCGGAGCGCCAACGGCGCCAGCAACGACAGAGCCGATTAAAATCGGTCTGGTTGCTCCGATGACTGGCGAAGGGGCAAGCTATGGAGAAGCCGCTTTCGGGGGCGCAATGCTTGCGGTTAAAGAAATCAATGATGCCGGAGGAATAAATGGCAGGAAAGTAGAGCTGATTGTTGAAGACGATCGATGTTCTTCAGCGGGAGCTAATGCGATAAATAAACTTGTTAACGTTGATAAAGTGACTGCAATTGTTGGTCCAGTCTGTTCCTCGTCGGCAGGTCCAGGAGTTCCTATCGCTCAAAGTGCTGGTACCCCAGTAATTCTAATTGGTGCTTCAGCCCCTGATCTTACTAAGGTCGGAGATTATATTTTCCGCAACTATCCATCAGATGCCCTACAAGGCAAATTTGCCGCTGATTTTGTCTACAACACTCTTGGCAAGAGAAAAACTGCCGTAATATTCGTCAAGAATGACTGGGGTCAAGGAATTAGGAATGTCTTTATTGAAAGATACAAACAATTGGGTGGAGAAATAGTGTATGACGAAGGTGTCTTGCAAGACGCAACAGACTTGCGAACACAAATAACCAAAGCGAAGGCGGCCAACCCAGAAGTTCTCTACTTCCCAGTTTATCCGCAAAATGGAGTTGCTGGCTTAAAGCAGATAAAACAGCTTGGCCTTACAGCAACGGTAGTTGGCGGCGATGCATTTATTGAGGAATCCATCCTAAAATTACCGGAAGCCGAGGGAGTTCTGATAATGGAAGGTAAAACCAACAACCCCGACGACTTCCAAGCAAAAGTCAAGCAAGTCTCAAATAAAAGCATCAATATTATCACTCCTTACGCCTATGATGCTGTGAAAATCTTCGCTAAAGTGATAGAAAAAGTTGGTACGGATCAAAAAGCCATTAGGGACGAGTTGGCTAGAACAGTCTATCGATATTCTATTGCCGTTCCGGTTGTGGAGTTCGACGCCAATGGGGACCTGAAAGTAGCCGAGGTTGCTGTGAAGGTTATACAGGGTGGAAAAACAGTAGAGTATATTCGATAAAAGTTTAGATACTCATGAAAACAAAATTGCCTCGCATAAGCGAGGCAATTTTGTTGAGAGCTACCGCTAAAAATGATATAATTAAATTGTGGACATACTTCCCCAGCTTATTGTCAATATCATTATCGCCGGAGCGATTTATGCGTTAGTCGCGCTTGGTTTTAATTTAATTTACGGCGCGACAAAATTTTTCAATTTAGCACACGGCGTGATAGCGGCGGTGGGTGGATATGCTGTCTTTTATTTTGCCAAAACTTTGGGATGGAACGTGTATCTTGCCGTGATTATTGGGGTCCTACTTGCCGGTATAGCCGGCTACGGATTAGATAAGTTTGTGTATTTACCGCTTCGCAAGAGAAAAGCGTCCAACATGGTTTTGCTTGTCGCTTCGCTTGGGGCTTTTACGGCAATCCAAGCTGTTATTGCCATTTTATTCACCAGCCAATTTAAAACGCTTTCATATAGCGTCGGTACACAAAGAATCTTTGAGATTTTTGACGGTGTCATAACTCAAACACAGCTCATTATTTTGATGTCTGTCGCCTTGATTACGGCAGGACTTATTTTGCTTCTTTACAAAACGCGGTTCGGCAAAGCAGTAAGAGCCATGAGCGACGATGAAGAAGTGGCAAAAATTGTTGGTATCAATACAAATAGAATTATCGGCAGGATATTTTTTATTGGTTCGGCAATTGCCGGGCTTGCCGGCATATTGGTTGGCTTTGACACTGGCATTGAGCCGACGATGGGGTTAGGATTATTATTGAAAGGTGTTATTGCATCTATTATAGGCGGAGTTGGAAATATCTATGGAGGAGTGATGGGCGCGTTTCTGTTGGGATTTGTGGAAAATTTCGGCATCTGGAAAATATCAGGAGAATGGAAAGATGCAATCGCTTTTGCCTTGTTGATTGTGTTTCTGCTTTTCCGTCCAAAAGGAATTATGAATAAATAGTATGGAATATCTAATTCACTTAGCAATTTTGTTCACCGTCTACGCCATGCTTGGCGTTAGTTTGAATTTGGTCGTCGGCTACACTGGGCTTTTGTCCCTTACTCACGCAGCTTTCTACGGCATTGGCTCTTACACAACCGCCATACTTTTAACTCAAAGCGGGGTTGATTTTTTCCCTTCCGTAGTTCTAGGGATAATCCTAACCTTAATTGCTAGTTTTTTAATCGGGTTAGTGCTTTCCAAATTCAGGGACGACTATTACGCCCTTGGCTCTTTTGGCTTTAACGCTATTGCTTTTGCAGTTTTTCTTAACTGGCAGAATTTGACAAGGGGGCCGCTCGGCATTCCGGGAATTTCCAAGCCGGAATTGTTTGGAATTGATTTTTCCAATAATTTTAATTTTTTAATGCTTGTTTTAGCATTTCTGGGTCTTGTTTATCTCGCTTCTCGCTTCATCGTTAATTCTTCTTTTGGCCGAGTGCTCAAATCAATTCGGGAAGACGAAGAAGCTATCCAAGTTTTCGGCTACAACACTTTATATTTCAAGCTCGCCGTTTTTATGATAGGCGCGGGGATGGCCGCAATTGCTGGTTCCTTTTTTGCCTCGTATATTACTTTCATTGACCCTTCCGGTTTCACTTTAATGGAGTCGGTCTTTATTCTGGTAATTATTATTTTGGGCGGGCTTGCCAATTTGCGCGGCTCGGTTTTGGGCGCTTTATTTTTAATACTCTTGCCGGAAATTTTGAGGTTTGTCGGATTTCCCTCCAGTGTAGCTGCGCAGATGCGGCAGTTGGTTTATGGGTTAATTTTGATTTTACTAATGCTGTATCGGCCGCAGGGTTTGCTTGGGGAGTATAAAATATGAATGCGTTAGAGATCAAAAAATTAGTAAAGCATTTTGATGGCGTGTATGCGGTTGATAATTTGTCGCTGGCTATTGAAAAAGGGAAGATCGCAGCTGTTATTGGGCCAAACGGGTCCGGGAAGACGACCTTGATTAATTTGATAAGCGGAATCGTGCCGATTGATAGCGGTGTGGTTATTATCAATGGCGTGGGCGCGCGTGCGATCAAGCCCTACAATGTCCCTGCCTACGGGATAACCAGAACATTTCAGGAGGTGAGGCTTTTTAATCAGATGACGGTGATAGACAATATCTTAGTGGTGCTGACCGAACGTAATGTTTTTGGAGCGCTTTTTGAAAAGCATAGCGCGCATCACCTTAAAAGAGTAGAGGAGGTTTTAATTAAGGTGGGGCTTTGGGAAAAGCGCAGTGCATTAGCGCAAAGCCTTTCGTATGGTCAGCGCAAACTTTTGGAAATTGGCCGGGCTTTGGCGATGGATTCGGAGGTTTTTCTTTTGGACGAGCCTTTTGCGGGATTATTTCCGGAGATGCTGAAAATCATGGTTGCGGCTGTTAAAGATTTACGAGCGTCTGGCAAAACAGTGGTTTTAATTGAGCACAATATGGATTTAATTCGGGAGCTTGCCGATCATGTAGTTGTTTTGGATAGCGGCAAACTTCTTGCAGAAGGAAAATCGGAAGAAGTTTTGAGTAGGCCAGAGGTTATGGAAGCCTATTTGGGAGAATGATCTGAAACTGGAAACTAGAAATTAGAAATTTTGGATTGAAATTATGGAGACTTTACTGCAGTTGCAAAATCTTACCGTGCAGTATGGCGGTTTAAGGGCGTTAGATGGGGTCGATATCGCGCTTGATGAGGGCGAAATAGTAGCTTTGATGGGGCCGAATGGGGCTGGAAAATCTACTGTGCTGCGGGCGATTTTTGGTTTAGCGCCAATTTGTAAAGGGCAAATTTTGTGGCACGGAAAGTCGGTCGCGCCCGTAGCTTATGAAATGGTTGCGCGAGGTCTGGCTTTTGTGCCCCAAGGCCGGCGAGTATTTACGCATTTGACGATTGAGGAAAATTTGGAAATAGGAGGGTTTGTAGTTGTGGATAAAAAAGAATTGCGTCGCCGGATGGAAGAGGTGATGGAAGTTTTTCCAGTGCTTAAGCAAAAGAGGAAGAGCAAATCAAAGACGCTCTCTGGCGGACAGCAGCAAATGCTGGCTTTGGCGCGTGGTCTTATGACTGATCCAAAAGTGCTTTTACTGGATGAGCCGTCGCTGGGACTCGCGCCAAAAATTGTAAAAGAAGTGTTTGCCAAGATTAAAGGAATTAACGAAGGGCATAGGACGGCAATTTTAGTGGTTGAGCATAATATAAAATTGCTACTTGAGATCGTGCATCGCGCTTATGTTTTGGATAAAGGGCGGATTATTGCGGAGGGGAACGCGGAAAAGTTGGTTCAAAGCGCGGTTTTGGAAAAAGTATTTTTGGGGAAATTGGAGTAGAAAAATAGAGACGTTTTCTTCCATGGGTATGAAGAGCATTGAGAATACCGAAATTGACACGATCGTGTCAATTTCGGTATGGGCACCAAGACAGGATATGCACGTGGATGTTGTCGGCTATGTGGTTAGGTAGGCCACAATGTAGTCTAGCCACGTGTAGGAAACAGTTTTAGCGCCCCTTTTATTTTTTCCATAATTTCTTGTTCGGCAGAAATTAGGGTGTGATTTAAGAGGCAGAATTTTGTACAGTTTGAAGTCGTTTCTAAAACAGTCCAAGGCAGGGCTCGCAAATGCGAGCTTGTTTTTTTGCTGGCAATGAGGGCGCAGATACGTTTCTCGGTTTCTTCATAGATAAGCGCAACAGTGGCCGCTTCCGGAGAGGTAAAGATAAGTTCCTCAATTACATCGGGCAACTCTTGTAGAGCGCCGCCGCTATCCAGGATTTCACGCTGGGTTAAAGTAGACCAGGTGAATTCTAAGACAGGATCGTATTTTAGATGCGCGAGCGTTTTGCCCCAGAGTCGCAGCGAAGATAAGGTACGCGAGCGGAAAACATGCTTCATGATGTCCTCGCGCCGCGCGCCCAGTTGCAAAAGCTCGGCTGCGATCTTTAGGGTGTTGGGCGAAATAGTCGGAGTCTTAAAGCCGTGTGTTTTTAAAAATATTGCCGCAAAGAGGTTGGTGGCAATATTTTTATCTAGGTGATGACTGCCGATTGTTTTTAGGAGCGCGGCAAGGATCTCTCCGGTTGAAGTGGCATTAATGTCAATGAGATTAATCTGGCCATACTCTTCATTGGAGGCGTGGTGGTCAATATTGATAATGGGCGTTCCGTAAAATAATTCAGTATGCCCTTCAAAGACCTTGCCTAGAAGTGAAAGATCGGGCGTGTCTAGTGTGATGATCGTGTCATATTTATATCGATTGCGTTGCAGTTCAATATCTTCGTGAGTAAGAACGCCGTTATCGGGCGTTAAATAAATTTCTAATGAGCCATCTTTGATCCCGTAACTTAATTCTTTTAGTTTTGCGTTATCGGATTTGATGCGCAAAGTATAATTGCGCGGTTGTAAAAGTCCTCCTTGCACACGCTGGATATTGGGTAAAAATGCTAAGCGCTCGTTGGTTTTGAAATTGTTTACGACAATGTCGGCTTTTTTCCCGAGATTTTGGAGATAACCAAAAAGGGCGAGCGCGGAACCAAGTGCGTCGCCAGATTCTTTGATATCCTCAAGATAAGGGAAGGTGATGAGGATGTGTTCGGCGTCTTGAAGTCTTTGGGTGATTTGCTGGATTGTGTCTTGGGCCATACTATGTTGTAGAATCCACCTACTATACTCGACGGGGTGGGGAGTGTCAACACCTTTATGTGCAGGACATTGACTTATCACAAAATTATGGTATTGTGGAGGTATCCACCAGCGAGGGTAAACATGGCCGTTGAACGTGTGGGATCGATCGTAGTTCGTGTCCTTCTTAAGACCATTCTAAGGAACGCCTTGGCATGGAAGGTGCAGGGGATCTTTTTCCGCTCGGACGGGGCAGTCATACATCAGCATGAGGACGGATCTTTGAGTCCAACTATGAGTTTGCCGTTTACTATGGCGGCGGCGATGCAAGAACTTTGGTGCAGTGCGTTGGAGCAACATGTTTTGAGAATAGACGTTGGCCGCGGAGGTAAGGATCAAGAGATGCGGGAGTTTTCCGTGAGTTTGTGGCCGTCTCACGTAAGGCCGGCGGGAATCATGCTAAGGCCGGTGCAATGCTAACGAGCTGTTAAGGCCAGCTGGTTCGTACTTTGGAGCCTTGTCAATTTAACAGTTGGCAGGGTCTTTTTTATATACTTGAAGCGCGATAGGTTTTGGCGTATGCTATTAAACTATGTTGTCTAATGAACAAATATTTGCGGCTCAATATAACGCCAAAGAAGTTGAGGATGAGATTTATAAGAAGTGGGAGGCCGGTGGTTATTTTAGCCCAGAGAGCAATGCGCAAGAAGGCGCAAGGGCTTTTACTATAATCATGCCTCCGCCTAATGCCAATGGCTCTTTGCACATTGGCCATGCGGTTTTTGTGACGCTGGAGGATATTATGGTGCGCTTCCATCGTATGCGCGGTGAGCGTACGCTTTGGCTTCCCGGAGCGGATCATGCGGGGTTTGAGACGCAAGTAGTGTACGACAAAAAACTGGAAAAAGAAGGGCGCAATCGTTTCAAAATCCCTCGCGAGGAATTATGGCAGGAGATTTGGGACTTTACGCAGGCCAATAAAAAAATCATGGAGAATCAGCTTCGGAAGCTAGGAGCTTCATGCGATTGGTCGCGGGAGATTTTCACCCTGGACGAGCGCATTATTAAAATCGTTTATCAAACTTTCAAAAAATTGTACGACGATGGGTTGATTTACCGCGGCACGCGCAGTGTAAATTGGTGCGTCAAACATCAAACCACTCTTTCTGATTTGGAAATTAAGCACAAAGAACAGCCGGATCCTCTTTATTATATAAAATATGGCCCGGTCATTTTGGCCACGGTTCGCCTTGAAACAAAGTTCGGGGACACGGCCGTTGCGGTGCATCCAAACGATAAGCGCTACAAACATCTTGTCGGCAAAGAAATTGAAATTACCACCCTTCTTGGAAAAACAAAAATCAAAGTTATTGCCGACATGGCGGTTGATCCGGAGTTCGGAACCGGCGCGGTAAAAGTAACTCCTGCACACGACTCAAATGACTTTGAAATATGGCAAAGACACGAGAAAGAAATACCCGGACCCAAAGCGGTTATTGATCAATATGGCCGTATGGATCTTATTAAGTATTGGCCTGATAATCCGGCTGCGAAAAAATATCATGGCCTGAAAGTAGCGGAGGCGCGCAAAGTAATTGAAGAAGACATGCAAAAAGAGGGGCTTATGGAAAAAATTGACGCCGCCTACACTCACTCGGTAGCAACCTGCTACAAGTGCGGAACAATTGTTGAACCGCGAATTTTACCGCAGTGGTATGTGGCCATGACTAAAGCGCCGAGATCCGTAACTCCCCCTACCCCCTCTTACCCTAAGAGGGGGAACGTCAGTCAGGTTCCTCCCCCTAGTTTAAGGGGAGGCTTGCCTGCGCAGGCAGGTGAGGAGGGGTTATCGTTGCGCGATATGGCGGTGGAGGCGGTAAAGGCCGGTGAAGTAAAATTCGTCACCAAGAAATTTGAAAAAATCTTTATGCACTGGATGAAGAATTTGCGCGATTGGAATATCTCGCGGCAAATTGTCTGGGGCATTAGAATCCCGGCATGGTACTGTGAAAAAATGCAGAATGCAGAATGCAGAATGCAGAATGGCGTGGTTGTCAGTATTGATGAAGCACCAGACAGGTGTCCACATTGCGGGAGTGCGGAACTTACACAAGAGCCCGATGTTTTTGATACTTGGTTTTCGTCAGGACAGTGGCCGTTTGCCACCTTACAAGCCACTAATGATTTTAAAATATTTTATCCTACGAGTGTGATGGAAACCGGTTGGGATATCTTGCCGTTTTGGGTAATGCGCATGATCATGCTTGGGCTTTATGCAACGGGTAAAGCGCCATTCAAGCATGTTTATCTTCATGGTTTGGTGCGCGACAAAGATCGGCAGAAGATGTCTAAGTCAAAGGGCAATGTTATTGATCCATTGGGCGTGATTGATATGTATGGCGCCGATGCGTTGCGTATGGCGCTCATAATCGGTAATACTGCCGGCAATGATATTATTATTTCTGAAGAAAAAATTCGCGGTTATAGAAATTTTGCCAATAAGATTTGGAACGCAAGCCGGTTTGTGATTTTGAACCTTAACCAAGATTTTGTAGTCGCCGGTCTTCAGCCGGCGTACCATAATGAACGCAGGCTAAAGCCTGCGGCTACAATTAAATTGTCACTGGCTGACAAAAAAACCCTTAAAGAATTAGAGGGTCTCGCGAAAAAAGTTACCCGCCATTTAGATAAATTTGAATTTCACCATGCTGGCGAAACTTTGTATCATTATTTCTGGCATACTTTTGCGGATATGATTATTGAGGAAATGAAGCCGCGGTTGCTCACCACACCTAACCCCTCCTCAAAAAGGAGGGGAAGCGAGCCGTTTCCTCCCCTGCCCGAGGGGAGGCGAGGAGGGGTGGGAGATCGCAGGGCTGCACAGCATGTTCTCTATATGATCCTCACCACCTGCCTTAAGCTTCTCCATCCTTTTATGCCGTTTGTTACTGAAGCGGTTTGGCAGCGTCTTCCCAAAGACAAAGCATCAATGTTGATTGTTGAGCAGTGGCCATCAAAATGATACAATGAAAATCCTCCCCTCTTAAGGTAAGAGGGAATTCAGGGGAGTTACGAATTTTTCGTAACCCCTCCAACCTCCCATTAGGGTAAGGGGAGGAAAACTCTATGGCTAACAAGAAAAAAATTTTGGAGCTTTTAAGCCGGCGCGTTGAGGAAGTGATTGTGCGCGACCATCTCGAGCGCGATCTTCTTAAGAGTGCGCCCTTGCGGGTGAAACTCGGCATGGATCCTTCGGCGCTGGATATTCATTTGGGACATACAGTAGTTCTTCGTAAACTGCGTGAATTTCAAGAGCTCGGCCACACGGTGGTATTTATTATCGGTGATTTCACCGCCATGATCGGTGATCCTTCCGGACGCTCCAAGACACGGCCGCAACTTGATCCGTCCACAATTGAAAAAAATGCCCAAACTTACTTTAACCAAGCGGGCAAGGTGCTAGATATAAAAAAGTGCGAAGTACACTATAACTCCGAATGGTTTAATAAATGGGACGCGCGTGAGCTTATTATGCATCGAGCAAAATTTTCTCTTAAACGAATTCTTGAGCGGGATGATTTTGAAAAACGCATGAAAGATAAAACTGCGGAGATATTCGCGCATGAAACAGATTATCCCATGCTCCAAGCTTATGATTCTGTCGCGATTCGCGCCTCGGTAGAAATTGGCGGCACAGATCAAAAATTCAACATGCTTACCGGCCGCGATCTTCAGCGAAAACTTGGTATGCCGGAGCAGGATGTAATGACCTGTCCGCTTTTAATAGGGCTTGACGGTGCGCAAAAAATGTCAAAGTCGCTGGGAAATTATATTGGTATTACCGAAGCGCCAGCAGAAATGTATGGAAAACTCATGTCGCTTCAGGATTCTCTCATAATTCAATACTTCCGTCTGCTTACTGATATGCCAGTTAAAGAAATTGATGTGTTTGAAAAAAAACTCCAAGGCGGAATTAATCCGCGCGATGTAAAGGCGCGGCTTGCGCGGGAGATTGTTAAGATGTACCACGGGGCGGCGGCGGCACAAAAAGCGGAGGAGGCATTTGTGCAGACGTTTCAGAGACATGAAGTGCCGGAGGAGGTGCAGGAATTAAGAATTAGGAATCATAAATTAGGCATTGTTGATTTGCTTGTACAAACAAAGTTTGCGGTAAGTAAAAGCGAGGCGAGGAGAGTGGTTGAGCAGGGTGGCATTAAGGTTGATGGGAAGGTGGTTGATGATTCAAGCGCAGTGATTACTTTAACAAAACAAGGCGTGCTTGTGCAAAAAGGAAAGCGTCATTTTGTGCGCGTCTCGTTATAATTATCAGAAAAGTCGCGGCCGCGACTTTTCTGATAAAAATTATTTCGCGGTTATGAGTGTTTTGAATATAGCAAGGCAAGATGTTGTTAAAATTTTGAAAACGGCTGGTATACAAATCGCACTGTCCGATATTGTGTTTCCGCCCGATTATAAGTTGGGCGATTTTTCGTTTCCGCTTTTTGGCGCGGCTAAAGAGGCGGGAATCGCGCCGGCTATATTGGCGCAGAAGATTGCGGAAAAATTAAAGCCGCAAGGTTTAGTGGAGAAGATTGAAATTGCCGGGCCGTATGTGAATTTTTGGTTGAAACGCGAGGAAATTGTGAGGGAGGTAGTAACTCCTCCCGTACCTCCTCTTAAATTAAGGGGAGGAAAAAAGAAAGTTCTCCCCCTTAGGTTAAGGGGGAGTGAGAGGGGGTTACGAGGCGGACGCGTCATGATGGAGATGATTTCTCCTAATAATAATAAGCCTTTGCATCTTGGACATTTGCGCAACGCATTTTTGGGCGAGTCTGTCGCGCGCATGTTAGAAGCGCAGGGCGCGAAGTTAATCCGTACTTGTCTTTTTAATGATCGCGGCTTGCACATTGCCAAATCCATGCTGGCTTATAAGCTTTGGGGCGCGGGGAAAACTCCGGAGAGCGAGCGCATGAAAGGGGATGAGTTTGTGGTGAGCTGGTATGTATTGTTTGAACACAAAGCACGGGAAGAACAAAAAATTGCAGCGGCGACCTTGAGGTCGCCGCGCGGCGGTCTAAAGACCGCCGCTACAGGAGAGGTGTCAGGACATACTCTACAAGCCCAGGCTGAAGAATTAGTGCGCAAATGGGAAGCAGGCGATAAAGAAACCTTGGAGCTTTGGAAAAAGATGTCGGGTTGGGCATTAGAGGGAATAAACATGACGCTTAAAAGACTAGGCATGAAATTTGATGCTTTCTATTATGAGAGCAAACTTTGGAAGGCAGGGAAAAAAGTTGTTGTTGAGGGTTTGAAGCGCGGTATTTTTAAGAAAGAGAAAAGCGGCGCGGTGCTTATTGAATTTGAAGAAGCACTGGGCTTGCCTCCTAAGGTTTTACAAAGAGCGGACGGTACTACAATTTATGCCACTGCGGATTTGGCTCTGGGGCCGGAAAAGTTTTCCGCCCGAGGCGGATCCGCCTTTGGCGGAAAAAAATATAAGCTTGCGCATTCTATTTGGTGTGTTGGTCAAGAACAGAATCTGTATTTCAAACAGCTTTTTGCGATTTACAAAATGCTGGGGCATAAGTGGGCGGATCAGTGCGAACACCTGTCCTATGGTTTGGTATTTTTGCCAGAAGGAAAAATGAAAACGCGCGAGGGAACGGTGGTGGAAGCAGATGCGTTGCTTAATAAAATGTATGAGTTGGTTTATGAGGAAGTTAAAGCGCGGCATGCACACTTGACCGAGGCCGAGATAGGGGAACGCGCGGAAATTATTGCCCAAGCCGCGGTGCGCTATTATTTGCTTTCTGTTTCGCCTAAAAGTTTAGTACATTTTGATCCCAAGGCCTCAATTTCTTTTACGGGACATACTGGGCCGTACTTGCTTTATACTTATGCGCGGATCGCAAGTATTTTGCGAAAGGCGAAAGGTAGTAACGCCCCCCTGCCTGCGCAGGCAGGCCAACCCCATCTTAAGTTAAGAGGGGGAGAAGGAGGAGTTACGAACGATTGCGAATGGCGGCTCATTTTTAGCATTGCTCGCTTCTCCGAGATTGTGGCGCAGGCAGCAGATCAGCGCGATCCATCACAACTTGCTCAATATCTTTACAGTTTAGCCAAGACTTTTTCGGATTTTTATGAGGCAGTGCCGGTTCTTCAATCCGAAGAGCCAACGCGCGGTTTTCGTCTTGCGCTTTTGCGATCGGCGCGCGAAATTTTAGGCCGCGGTCTCCATCTTTTAACGATTCAGCCGTTAGAGGAGATGTAGGGCGCAAGGGTTGACTCTTTCATAGTGTATTGGTACACTAACGATAGGCGAAAAAAAGGAGGAACGCCATGCGTTCTTTGATTTCAATCACGGTTCTGTTTTTTTTCGGTGTCTTCGGTTGCGGAGGAGGGGATCGCGCGGCGCCGCCCGATGCGGGTGCGCCGGATCTAGTTGAACCGGATAGAGAGACGCCGGATACATACGTGGCCTCTTGCGGCAATGGTGTGCGCGATCCTGGCGAAGAGTGCGATGACGGTAGCCGCAATTCTAACAGCGCGCCTGATGCCTGCAGGACATCTTGTCGTCTTGCCTCTTGTGGAGACGGCGTGAGAGATTCGCGAGAACAATGCGATCAAGGCCAGCGTAATTCCAACACGGAACCCGATGCCTGTCGTATGAATTGCGCTCTGGCGCGGTGCGGAGATAACGTGCGCGATGCCAGTGAGCAGTGCGAAGGCGAGGCAAGCCAGTCTTGCGCGCCAGCTTGCGGCTCAACTGGAGTTCAGCGCTGTTTGAATTGTGTTTGGGATAGCTGTATTGCGACAGATGATGTTTGCGATGACGGCAACCCTTGCACTGTGGCGGATTCCTGTCTTGGGAACGCGTGCATGGGCACGCCCATGACTTGCACTACGCCGCCAACCGCAACGTGTCTGGATGACGTTACTCTGCGCACTTACGCCGCGACCGGCAATCTCTGCACGGACGATTCTTGCGATCCGGCTCGGGGTTGTGTGTTCACTCCGAACACTCTGGCCTGCAACGACGGCAACCTCTGCACGGTGGCGGACACTTGCTCGGGTGGATCGTGCGCAGGCACGCCTATGACCTGTGCCACGCCGCCCTCGGCGGTGTGCGTGGATGACGCTACTCTGCGGACTTACGCCGCGACCGGCGCCTGTTCTGCTGGCGTGTGCAACTACACTGTCACGGACACGACCTGCAACGACTCCAACGCCTGCACTGCGGACTCGTGCGTGAGTGGAGTGTGTGTGTACACACCGATAACTTGCACGACCCCGCCAGTGGCGGTGTGTGCGGATGACGCGACTCTGCGGACTTACGCAGAAACGGGCATGTGCGCGGGCGGCGTGTGTTCATATACTTTGACCGACACGACGTGCAACGACTCCAACGCCTGCACCACGGACTCCTGTCTTGCAGGAATGTGTATGACTGCGCCGATAACCTGCACGACTCCGCCTTTGGCGGTGTGTGTGAGCGGCACGGTGCGTCGCACTTACGCCGCGACCGGCGAATCTCTGCACGGACGATTCTTGCGATCCGGCTCGGGGTTGTGTGTTCACTCCGAACACTCTGGCCTGCAACGACGGCAACCTCTGCACGGTGGCGGACCGGTGCGCAAGTGGCTCGTGCATGGGCACGCCTATGGCTTGCACTACGCCACCAGCGGCAATGTGTCTGGATAGCGCCACTCTGCGGACTTATTCGGCAGTGGGCGCTTGTAGCGCCGGTATCTGCAATTACACCCAGACCGACACCGTGTGCAACGACAGCAACGCTTGCACCACGGACTCGTGCGCAAGTGGAGCATGCGTATTTATCCCTGCGGGTTGCTGGGCACCGGTTACCACAATTTCTGCGCCGACTGCACGTTTTCGCCACACTGCCGTCTGGACTGGGACGGAGATGATTGTGTGGGGCGGATCTGTTGCGGTTGGATACCCGGGTGGAGAAGTGGTAGCCGCAGACGGTGGTAGATACAATCCGCTTACGGATTCATGGGTTTCTATAGGCGGTGGATTCGGGCGCGCCATGCACACTGCCATCTGGACTGGTTCAGAGATGATTGGGTGGGGAGGCGTATATTGGTGGTGTGTCGGGAGTTATTGTTTTCCCGAGGAATCAAGCCAGCCTGGTGATCGGTACAATCCTACGACTAATACCTGGGCGACAATAACAACAGCAGGTGCGCCTACGGGCCGCACCAATCACACCGCCGTCTGGACCGGGACAGAGATGATAGTGTGGGGAGGCTTATATACAAATGATTTTCCACCTCCTGGCACAGAAGTATATTTGGCGTCAGGCGGCAGATATAATCCGAGCACAAACACGTGGTCCGCGATCAGTTCCGCAGGGGCGCCGTCCCCTCGCGCTTTCCACACTGCTGTCTGGACTGGGACGGAGATGATTGTGTGGGGTGGGTACTGTAGGGGTGTGGAGTGCGGTGGTAGCTGGGGTGTTAGCGGCACGGGTGCTCGTTATGATCCAGTAACAAATGCATGGAGAGTAATGGCAAGCACAGGAGCTCCTTCGGCACGAGAGCAACATACCGTCGTCTGGACCGGGTCAGAGATGATTGTGTGGGGAGGAGAGGCGTCTTTGAACACAGGAGGGCAATATGATCCCGTGACTGACAGGTGGTTGCCGATCACGACGAGCGGTGCGCCCCTTGGTCGGCGGGATCACACCGCCGTCTGGACCGGGTCAGAGATGATCGTGTGGGGAGGACGAGCTACGACGAGCTATTTTAACACTGGCGGTTGGTATGATCCGTTTGTGGATGTTTGGGAAACCGTTGTAATAAGCGGCGCACCCACGGCACGAGCGCAACATACCGCCGTCTGGACCGGGTCAGAGATGATCGTGTGGGGAGGTAGCTATCTTTACGGTGGTAATACCGGCGGGCGGTACACGCCGCCGTAGTACAAATACAATGGCTCTTTCTCTTTTTCTCTTTCTGCCGTGCGCTTTGCGTGCGGCGTTTGTTTATGGTACACTTCTAATGCCCCAAAAATATGGAACTAACTTCTGCACAGAAAAACGAGCTTAGGGATATAGCTGATCGCTATGGCCTTTCTTTGGCTGTACTTTTTGGTTCAACCGCTACAGGCACAACCCATAAACACAGCGACATTGATATTGCCGTGAAAGCAAAAAAAGCGCTGACACTTGCAGGCGAAGCTAATCTTAGCAGCGAATTTGGCCGTTTATTTAGCCGCAGTGATGTCGAGATCGTTAACCTTGCTCATGTTCAGCCGTTGCTAGCCAAAGAGATAGCTGTGAATGGCAAAGTCTTATTTGAGGAATCACCTCAGCTATTTAGTTATTTTCAGATAGGAGCTATTCGCGCTTATCTAGACGCCGGATTAATTTTCAGGCTGAAGCGGCAGCAACTAAAAGATTTTCTTAGTACACCTTATGTCAGCCACACTTAATCAAACTCTGATAGAGAATAAAATGCATGCCGTGCGGGAATATTTGCAGGAGCTTGGAACACATCTTTCACGCAATACAGTCGCAATTATCGGCGATCATACGATTTTGCATGCGATTGAGCGTCTTTTTCAACTTACTGTGGATACAGCAATTGATATCAATGTTCACCTTATTTTAGTAGAGAATATTTCTGTGCCTGATGACTACCGTAATATGTTTATTGTTTTAGGAGAACGTAACGTGTTGCCGTATGAATTTGCCTTACGCATCGCAAATTCGGTAGGACTTCGGAATAAATTGGTTCATAAATATGAGGAAGTTTTGAAGAAAAAAATGATTGAGGATATGAAGGCTGGCTTGAGCCAGTATCATGAGTATTTAAAATATATTGATGAGTATCTCAAGCTAAAAGCGCGAGCTTGATCATTAGACCTGTTGCTTAATAATGTTTGTAGCAAAATTTTCAGATTTTGAGCGAGGCGAAGCCAAAATTTTGAAGCATATACGACGTATATGTTGAGAAATTTTGGCAAAAAAGAGCTAGCTAGATTTTTTTCTATGTGGTATCATAAAAATGGAGGAAATGGAATCAAGGAGAACTCCATGCACTTTGAAAATAGACGAGTGATGTTTCTGGGTTTGTTGGTTTTGGCAGTGCTTCTGCTTCTTGGCGCGGGATGTAAGAGGGAAGAAGCGAGTGCGCCGCCTTTAGTGGAAGATGCCAGTGTTCCGGCCGTCTCTGATGCAAGTCCGCCTGTAGAAGGTAGCGGGCCGGAGATTATTCCCCCGGGGGGGGTGGCAGTGGTATGTGGATTGGCAAGAGGGCTACCAAATAGCGTATCCGCCGACATGGAAAGCAACGACTGATAGTGACATGTACGGTAGCGCCATTTATAGAGATGCCCCCAATCTGGAACAGCTTCTTGTTGAAAGTCAGGGGCACTTTACCTCCATAGCCCAAGTCGCGCCTGCGTCAATTGGCGTGACCGTGTTTGATCCGCAGGGCAAGAACGTTGATCAGTTGTGGGAAGACGCTGGCGGTTACGGTGGGGATATTGATCGGGAGATGAACATTGCTGGTGAACGCGGGAGACTCGGCATTTGTACGGGGATTCAGTACGAAGAGTGTATCTCTGTGCTTCATGGGGGTAGAGCATATTCTATAAACATGTATAAACAGGGTTTGGTGGTTGGTGATCCCTCTGTCAGGGCAGAGATCGAACAAATCATCAACGCCTTCACCTTCTTGCAATAGGGAGGAGAGCCGTGAGACATAGTTTCTTGCTGTGTGTGTTGTGGCTGATTCCTTCTCGCGCTTTTGCGCTTCAGGTGCAGTATCCCCTGGATAAATACGCTCACGGTTCTTATCAAGGCCGTGTGTTTGGGTGCTGTAGCTCTCGACATCTAGGTGAAGATCACACTGCTTCGCCGCTTACAGCGGTCTACGCAATCACTGACGGTTGGGTACTGACTGCAGAGGCAAGTGGCGCGCACTGCAATTTCGGCATGGTAATAATCATTGAGCACATGCTCGATGATGGTAGCAAGTTCATTTCGCTATTAGTACAGTGTTTAGATAGTTGATAGTGTTTTGTCTAAGAACTTTGTTTAGTTTCAGCAGATTGACTAGTGCTCGCCTCTTCCAGCCTTGCGGCAGTACGCGATCCGCTCTCAATAATTTTAATAGCAAGCTCCTGCACGCGTTTGTTGGCGCGTTCAAGTTCGCCTTTAAGGGCGCCTGCTTCATTTTGCTGCATCTTGATGCGCTCTTCAAGGTTTCCAATACGCATCTCGAAAATATTTTTTTGCGCGTCCCAGTCTTTTTTCGCGCTTGCCATTTGCGCATCAAATTCCGTACGCATGCGTTTGGATAAGTCTTGTTCACGCTGTGCGAGCGCTCGTTCAAGTTGGTTTGGGAAATTTTGCGTTTGCGCGTGCAATTGCGCCATCTCTGTTTCTTGATGCGTCAGTGCTTCCTCGCGCTCCTTAAACAGACGATCCTGTTTACCCCTTTTTTCTTCAAATTCTTCCTGGCCGCGGCGCGCCGCAACCGTTAGGGTGTAGTCGCGTTCTTCCTGCTCGCGTGTCCAGTCGCGCCGCTTTGCCGAAATTTCATCTTGAAACGTGGCTGACTGCGTTTTATGGTCGGCAATCAGACGGTCAAGTGTATCAGCGGCAACTTGGACGTGATAATTGAGCTCAAGGTTTTTCTTGGCGACCTCAATAGCTTTTTGTATCTCGCTGAATTTTTGCGCTTCCGCAATAAGTTTATCGGCTAATTCGTTCAGCGTTGCATTGACACTGGATTTGAGATCAGTGATGGAGTGAGTGAGTTGATCCATGGTATATCCTTCGACCTTGGAAATAAGCGCCACACTTTGTGGATCACTCACTAATTGCGCAGTACGCCGGAGATCTTCATGCTGGGCTAAAAGTTTGTTATATTCTTCCAGAAGTTCGGTTTTCGTCCTCCGTGATGGCAGATTGGGCATATTTATTGAGTGAATTAAGTGTTAAATTAATTAAGTCGCTGAATGATTCTTTACTTTAACAGAAGCACTATTTTTGTCAATGTTTCATATTTAATCATCTAATTTGCGTTGCATATTTGTCGAATGGCCATTAGCGCGCAAAATCCTACGATCGTAGGATTTTGCGCGCGTGATAGGGCATGCTATACTAGTTTAGCGTCTAGCCCCGCGGCTCCTATCGCGGGAGGTCATTCACTAAAAATTTTACCACTTATTAGTTTTACATTATTTTAAAATATGGCTAGGGTAAGCAAATATAAAGCCAAGAGTTTACGTTTAAAGAAAGTGGGAGTTGTCGGGGTTACTGCTGGACGTTGGCTGCTTGAATTTTTAGGGGAGATGATTGAGATGATGCCTGGCATTGAAACCCCATATGCGCATTTGCGACGGATTGATGGATGGCCAAAACATATTCCGCGTCACCGCTTTGAGCAGGAGATTCGCCGATTGAAAGATCGAGGATGGATTGAGAATGCTGAAAAGCAGGGAAAGAAATTTTTGAAATTGACCAAGAAAGGGAAAGTGGAAATATTGTGCAGAAAACTTGCTAAATGTACGCCTGTTCAAAAGCGTTCTTGGGATGGACGCTGGCGCATGGCGCTTTTTGATATTCCAGAACAGGGACGCAAAGAACGTGATTTAATTCGCGAGGCACTGCGTAAAGCAGGGTTTTGTCGTTTACAGAAAAGTGTATATGTGTATCCGCATGAGGTTCCACGCGAACTGATTCTTTATCTTACGCATGCAAAATTGTTGCCATTTGTTCGTTTTGTTCGGGTTGATGAAATGGGGGAATGCCAGGAACTTGAAAGGCATTATAAATTAAAACAAGAGTGATAAGACGAGCTGTGATACGAGTTCAAATTATGGTAGAAGTAAAAAAGGGGATAGCAGGAAAAGAAAGACTCGCGCGCAAAATTCTACGATCGTAGGATTTTGCGCGTTTTTGCTTGTTGGCGATGCCTGCTCTGAAGGATTTCGGGGTTGGTGAATGGCGAGGCCGCCATACCGAACATAGAGGAGCAAGAAAACAAAAAACGGGACAAAAGTGGGGCGAAATTTGACAAAAGGCGTTTTTTGTGGTGTACTTAAGAAATGGAGGCGTTCCTAAAACCCTACGAGAGGAGAGGATCATGAACGGAGCGGTGAGGGGACAGATCATTGGTACTGGCAGTTTTTTGCCGCCCGAGATCGTGAACAACGATACACTCTTTCACGAGCTTGGCATAAACAAACCGGGTAGTTGGTTACAGGAGAAGTGTGGCATCAAACGCCGTCGCCTGAACTTCGATTTTAGTACCGGTCGTAAGCCGGAGCGCGCCTTTTCGGATACTGACCTGGCCGAACAGGCGGCGCGTCGCGCTCTCGAGGATGCAAATCTCGAGGGTGGCGCGATAGATCATCTCGTCCATATTTCTTGCACTCCGGATAAGCTACACTTCATGTACTCTGCGATCGAGTTGCATCGACGGCTTGGTCTCGGTTGCCATGCACGCGTGGAGCACATTGATTCTGGGTGTGCTGGTATTGCCAAGGGCATTGAGATGGCCTGTACTTACTTGCAGGCAGCGTCTCAACCCACTAGACGTGCTCTTATCGTCGCAAGCAACACCCCGTCCCCGTTTTTTGTGGACTGGAGGCGATATGTAGAAAAGAAGCACTGGCTGTCAGCAGTTGTTTTTGCTGACGGGGCTGGGGCGATGGTGCTGCAAGCCACCGCAGAGCTTAATACAGGAATCCAAGAGTGTTTCTACGAGGTTGATGGAACCCATCCGTTGGTGGATTATCCAGCGGGAGGGGTTCTCAACCCGACCACGGCTGACAATGTGGCTGAACACCTTTACATGATGGACGCTCGTGATGTTGCGGTGCAGTTTCAGCCCGCGATGTCACACAATGTAGAACGACTGGGTTTGGGTAGCCCGGAAAAGAGGGCGCGTCTTGACCGGGTATATATCCACCAGGCGAATCGATGGTTTGTGGAGGGGTTTGCGCATCATGCTGGTATTCCTCTTGATCGTATCCCCGTGAACATCGTCGACTACGGGAACACCTCGGCTGCGTCAACCCTCATTCTCCTGGATGAAGACCGTAGGGCTGGACGCGTCAAGGGCGGCGATTCCCTGTGCTTTCTCTGGGTGGGAGCCGGGATGATGATGGGAGGCGCACTCGTCCGGCTCTAACGAGTTCGGAGAGGAGACAGAGGGGTCTGATGCATGGTATAATACATAAGTATCATGCGTTAGTCCTCTCAGTTTTTATTTATGCTTACCTATCAGGGGCTTGTTCTAATATTCGTTGGTTTTTTAAATGTAGCCATTGGTTTCCTTGTTGCAATGAAGCAATGGCGCAATAAAGTGCATATTAGTTTTTGGTTTTTTACAGTCTTTATAGCACTATGGGCTTTCTCTCTGTTCTATTTTCAGCTTGCAGGCGATAATGTTTCGGCGCTTTTATCGATGCGCTTAGCTTATGTCACAGCTGGTTTAATTGGAATAGCTTTTTGGTTTTTTGTTCATTTTTTCATTAATAAAAAAATAGCTGCCGCACTGTGGTTGGGCCTTGGTCTACTGGCTATAATTCTAAGTTTATTAATTGCAGGATCTGATTTTTTGGTTGAGTCTTTACGGATTGAGACATGGGGTAGGGCGGTTAATATTTATAGGATGCCCCATTTTATTTTTGCTATCTATTTTGTTTCATCGTTTTTTGGGGGGTTGGGGATTATTTGGGATCGATATAGAAAGGTCAAGGGAATAGAACGGCTCCAATTAGGGTATATCTTCTGGGGGGTGCTAGTCCCTGGCATTTTCGGTTCACTGTTTAACCTAGTATTGCCGTCACCATGGTTTGAAGAGTGGAGGTTTATTTGGCTAGGGCCAGTTTTTACTACTATTTTCGTTTTATCTATTAGTGCTGCTATTGTCAAGCATCAATTGCTTGATATTCGGATTATCGCGGCAGAATTATTGGCATCAATCCTGATAATCATTGTTGGGGTAGAGGTGTTTTTGTCCAGGTCAATGGGGGAGGCTATATTTAGGATATTACTATTTATACTCGTCCTCTCTTTTGGTATATTACTCGTCCGTAGCGTTATAAATGAAGTAAAACGGCGGGAGGAGATGGAACGGTTGAAAAATCAATTGGAGGTGGCGTATGCGAAGTTGAAGGAGTTAGATCAGGCTAAGACGGATTTTTTATCTATGGCTTCGCATCAATTGCGCAGTCCGCTAACGGTTGTGCGGCTGGGGATTGGCGCATTGATGGACGGCACTTTTGGAAAATTGACTGATAAACGGCAGGCGGAGGCGTTGAATAAAATGTTAGAGAGCTCCACGCGGCTTATTAATTTGATTGGCGAGTATCTTAATGTTTCACGGATTGAGCTGGGGAAGATGAAGTATAATTTTAAGGAGCAAGATTTGTGCGCGTTGGTGCGCGATATTGTTGAGGAATATCAGCCGCGGGCAAAGGAGAAGGGGTTGAGGTTGATGTTTGCGGCGGATGGCGCGCATGCGCGCGAGATTCTTCGCTCCGCTCAGAATGACATTGGGGGGGCAAGGGGAGGAGAAACAGGAGAGATTACCACGTCCCGACAGCAGTCGGGACTCGCAATGACGAAAGGCGGGGGAGGGAGTATTCCGTTGATAAAATTTGATGAGGAGAAGTTGAGGCATGTTATCACTAATTTGATTGATAATGCGATTAAGTATACGGCTAAAGGGTCGGTTAAGGTGGCGTGTGAGGTGGTGGATGCCGCGCATACGCGCGAGATTCTTCGCTCCGCTCTGAATGACATTGGGGGGGCGAGGGGAGGAGAAAGAGAGGGGATGGCCATGTCGCTCTCGGCTCCTCGCAATGACAGCGGGGAGGTGCGGGTTTCCATCAAGGATACGGGGTTTGGGTTGGATGCAGAGGATCTGGCAGTGCTTTTTCAAAAGTTTAGGAGGGCTGCCGGTGGCAATATGCGGCGCCGTGATGGTGAACCAATAGAGGGTAGCGGTTTGGGGTTGCACGTGGCAAAAATGTTTGTGGAAAAGCATGGGGGGAGAATTTGGGCTGAATCAAAAGGCCGCGGCAAGGGTTCAACCTTCATTTTCACTTTGCCTTTAGCCGGGCCGCCGCCGCTTTCGTCGGAAGAGATGGGGGAAGGAGGAAAAGGGGTAGAGTTGCCGAGGCAATAGATGAAAGATGAATCTAGAAGCTCAAATCTAGAAGCTAGTAAAATTATAATTTTATATTTTCACACCTATGTGTTACAATCAAAATGGAGAAGCCAAAACGGCCAAGGAGGACTCCATGCACCTTAAAAATAGACGAGTGATGTTTCTGGGTTTGCTGGTTTTGGCGGCGCTTCTGCTGCTTGGCGTGGGATGCAAGAAAGACGCCAGCGCTCCGTCTTTGACGGAAGACGCAGGCCAGCCTGTCTCTGACGCAAGCGAGCCAGTTCAAGATAGCGGGCCCGTGATTCCGGAGGGGTGGAGGGTGTACACGAGTGAAGAAGGTGGCTATAGGATTGCGTATCCGCCGACATGGAAAGTGACCGAGGGTGGCGCTCTGTACAAGGATGCGCCAGATCTGGAACAACTGCTGGCGGAAAGTCAGGGACATTTTACCTCTCTTGCTCAAGTCGCTCCGGCGTCAATCGGTGTGGTCGTGTTTGATCCACAGGGCAAGAGCGTGGATCAGTTGTGGGAGGAAGGGAGGGATGATTCCGAAATTGATACAGCGATGATAATTGACGGAGCGCGTGGCCGTGTGGCTAAGTGCGGAGGTATTCGTTACGGCGAGTGTGTCTATCTTGTCCATGAAGGAATGGCTTACTCGATAAGTGTATACAATGTTGGAATAGTAGCACCTCCGCCCGACGCAGAAACGGCGGCGCTAAAGCAAGAAATCCAACAAATCCTCAACACATTCCACTTCCTGCCATAGGAGGAGGCGACAATGAAGAAGATAGCCGTGGCTGTGCTTGTATTAATGGCTAGTTCGCCAGTATTCGCACTTCCCGTGCAGTATCCATTGGGTAACTACGCACCCGGTTCATTTCAGGGGCGGGTGTTTGGCTGTTGTAATCCTCGTCATCTTGGCGAAGATCACGCGGCAGAACCACTTATGCCAGTATACGCGATTGCTGATGGCCAGATAATTTCCTCGCCGATCAGTGGTGCACACTGCAATTTCGGCATGGTAATAATCATTGAACACACGCTCGATGATGGGAATAAGTTTACTTCACTTTATGGTCACCTTTCTAATCGTGTAGGATATAGACCGAGGTTGACTGGGATCATTCGAAGAGGTGAAATCATAGGTTATGTTGCACACAGTGGCGGAGTCAGCCCGTCTGGAACAAGATGTCGTGGCCCAGATGATGAGAACGGGGATGGAGATTCCCATTTGCATTTTGGAATTAGACTCGGCCCAGCACCTCGTGATGTGCGCGGAAACTATGTATGGCTCTACCCCGGCTATGCACTTCGTTACGGCCAAGACGTAGACTTCGACGCCAGTGGCAATCCGCACGGCGGATTGTTCACAAACCCTTCGCGATTCTTGGAAAGATTGGGAGTCAATGACTCCGACCGTGATGGGTACACAGTTTCTGCAGGCGATTGCGACGATACCAATCCCGCGATCAATCCTGGCGCTTCCGAAGTGTGCGATGGAGTAGATAACAACTGTGCCGATGGGATTGATGAAAACTGGCGTTCAATTGGCGCGGCTTCGCTCGGTAATGCCTGTACTGTTGGTCTGGGCGCTTGCCTGCGCACTGGAGCAATGGTCTGCACGGCGGATCACCGTGCTACAGTCTGTAGCGCTGATCCAGGCGCTCCCACTGCTGAAGTCTGTGATAATCTCAACAATGACTGCGATTGCGAAGGATCGGATTGCCGTTGCGGCAGTCCCACGCGCAGTTGCGTTTGTGTCGGTCCCCGCTGTACTGAACTTATTGATGAAGACTTCCGCGCGATTGGCGCGGCATCACTGGGAAATTCTTGCACGGTGGGAATAGGGATTTGTGTTAATACTGGCATAATGGTCTGCACCGCGGATCATCGCGCTACGGTATGCGCGGCGGAATTACTGCCTCCCGGCCTTGAATCATGTGACGGTATTGATAATGATTGTGACGGCAGAACGGATGAGGATTTTTACGACATCGGTGTATCGTCGGTGGGCAGTTCATGTACAGTTGGTCAGGGCACTTGCAGGAATACTGGCGTTATGGTTTGTTCTACAGATCGCCGCTCAACCGTCTGCGGCGCTGAGCCATTGCCTCGCGCAACTGCCGAAACTTGCAACAGGCTGGATGATGATTGCGATGGGGCAACTGATGAAGACTTCCGTGATATTGGCGCGGCCTCACTGGGAAGTTCCTGTACAAGAGGAGTTGGGGCATGCGCAACAGCTGGTATAATGGTGTGTTTTACTGATGGGTTGAGTACGGTTTGTAACGCAACTCCCGGTATTCCAGCCAGTGAAGTTTGCAACGATAGGGACGATGATTGCAATGGTGTAGTAGATGATAATCCGTCGTGCTGTGCTATGACTCCTTGTGAAAGCGGCATGATCTGTTGCGGCGGATTATGCCGAAGGTGGACGTGTTGTACGGGGTATCGTGAGCATTGGGATGGAGACGGATATGTGCGCGAGGTATGCTTGGGAGGATCATATTCTCCCTGCGCTACTGATTGGCAGTGTATGATGTACGGAGGCGTAGCTACCCCGCAGAAATGCTGCGGCGGGCTATGCTATAACGGTGATTGTTGCAGCAGCTTTGACTGCTGGAGCGGGCTAGTGTGTACTTATAGATGGGGTGTCCGGAATTGCCAAGTACCATAAATATCGTTTTCGTTCTTTCTGCGCGCTTTCGGGCGCGTTGTTTTTTTTAGGGGAAATTTTTAGACGAGGGTAATCTCACGCGCAAAATCCTACGATCGTAGGATTTTGCGCGTGACGATTTTTCTTCAGACATCCTTCTCGCGTTGCGAGGGCTATTTTGCAAGAGGTCTCAAAAGTTTGCGCAGGAGTTTTTGCGCGAGGTCGGGATTGGCTTTGCCGCGGCTAGTCTTCATGACTTGGCCAACGAGAAATTGCAAGGCGTTTTGTTTGCCGGCTTTAAAATCTGCAACGGGTTGGGGGTTGGCTTCAATCGCGTTTTGGACAATTGTAGCGATTTCTTCTTCGTTAGAGACTTGTTCAAGTTTTTTTTCTTCAACAATATGATGCGGGTCTGCGCCGGTCAGTAGCATTTCTTCTAGTACTTGCAGCCCTGCCGCAGAAGAGACGCGGTTTGCGTGGATCATAGTAAGAAATTCCGCAAAGTTTTCAGGCGTGATTTTAAGCAACCTGATGTCCACGGCATGTTTTTCCATTAGCCCAAAAAGTTTAGACAAAAACCAGCCGGAGAAAAGCCGCACGAGTTTTTGTTTGTTACGCCCCCATTTTTCATCTTCAGCGCCTTCCTCTTCAGCCGCTATGATCCAAGTGCGGAGCTCCATCATTGTTTTTTCCACATAATCGGCTACAAGTTTTTCTTCTGTCAGCGTCAAGGCGTCAGAGGCGGAGAAGCTGTACTCCTCTTGAAAGCGAATTCGTTTGGCGCGAGGCAGTTCGGGCATTTTACCGCGCACTTCCTTGGCTATTTCATGAAGGAGCAGGGGCGGCAAGTCTGGCTCTCTAAAATAGCGGTAATCTTCAGAGCCTTCTTTACTGCGCTGTTCTTCTGTGACCCCTTCTTTTTCGTTCCAGCCGCGCGTGGTAGGAATTTTTGGCGACGCGTCGGCTTCCCAAAGTTTTGTTTGGCGCTGAATTTCATATTGCAGGGCGCGTTCAACCGCGCGGAAAGAGTTTATATTTTTCAGTTCAGTTTTGGGGTGTAACCCCCCCGTGCCCCCCCTTACATAAGAGGGGAGATCGGGGGTAGCAAGGATCGGCTGCAATGAGATGTTGGCATCGCAACGCAGATGACCTTTTTCCATGTCTGCATCAGAAACATTCAAATAGCGCATAATCCGGCGCAGTTCTTGCAAAAAAGTTTTAGCTTCAAGGGGCGAGCGCAAATCCGGTTCAGTAACAATTTCAATTAGCGGTGTGCCGGCGCGGTTAAAGTCGACGTAGGAGCGCAAACCATTCAACTTCGCTGCGCTACGTTCAGGGGGTAACCCCTCCCGACCTCCCCTTAAGTTAAGGGGAGGAGAGGTGGAGTTATGAATCATTTTAGCCGCATCTTCTTCAAGATGGATGCGGGTGATGCGGATATCTGCATAGCGGCGATCGCCTTTAGGCGCGGGGATCTCCAGAGGCAGCAAACCATTTATGGCGATTGGTTCGTCATACATGGAAATTTGATAGGCTTTGGGCAAGTCAGGATAAAAATAGTTTTTGCGGTCAAATTTAGCTTTTTCCGGAATGGCGCAGTTTAGAGCTAGGCCGGCTAAGACTCCCCAATCAAGCGCTTGTTTGTTTAAGACAGGCAAGACGCCGGGGTGTCCCATACAAATAGGACAGACCGTAGTGTTAGGCGGTGCGTCTTCGCCGCGATTATCACAGCCGCAAAATAATTTTGATTTGGTCTTGAGTTGTACGTGGATTTCTAGACCGATGATGGGTTGATATTGCATCCCGTTAGAAGTTTAAGAATTATCTGTTTATATTGTATCCCGTAGACGAAGTCGGCTTCGTCCCGTTAGAGGTAGGACGCGGACTGCGTCCGCTACCTCTAACGGGATTCGCCATCATAGTATATGAATGGCTTGCCTGAACTTCTAACGGGATCATACTCCTTTTGTTTTATGTATTTCTAGATAAAGCGTGACGATGATACCGATAAAGGCCGGCAAGAAAAGCACAGAAAGCGCGCTCCCGAAACTGTTGGTAATTACGTCAAACAAAAACTGGTTGAAGGCGCGTAGTCCTGTAGCTTGCAAAATCGCCACAAATCCCTGAATGGCGGTTATGAGGATTACAGAGATCAGCAGGGCCGAGGCAACGGCTCGCCAGAATAGGCCAAAAAAATTATTTGCAACCAATTGCTTGCTGCGGCGGAAGACGGCTAGGCCGCGTTGGTCTTCAATTACGAGGGCAGAACTTAAAAACATAAACCAAGTGGCGAAAATAATTCCGGGAATAATGAGAAAGGCTAGTCCGACGAGCACGACTACAAACCAGATGATGAGCAAAAATATAAAGGAGGGTAGTTTTTGCAGGGCTTCGCGAAGGGTGGCGGCGATGTTTAAAGTTGCGCCAGAAGAATAGTTATAAAACGCGCGCACAAGAGCAAGTTCAGTCCAAGCCGCCACAAGTATTGAAAATAAAGCCATAGGAAGCGCCACGATTAAAGCGAGCTCTGCATTGCGTGTTATTGGTATAGCGCTCACGGCAATATTAAAAATCAGAGGGACGAGCAGAAGTTTGAAAAAAATATTAAAATGGGCGGAGTAAATTTGGAGCGGGCGTTTTAGTAATTCGGCAGAGGAAATCATAAATAGTTTTCTAATGTTTTAATCGCTTCTTTCACAACTTGTTTGGGAGGATTATTAGCGTCAAGATAAGCGATGCGCGTGCCGCGGGATTGCCAGAATTTTTTAAACCAGGGGGATTCAAAGCGGAGCTGGGCTTTGCGGAAAAATTCCAGGCGTTCAAAAATAGCGCGGTCTTTTTTTTGCGTGCGGCCTTGCAGGCGCTTTAAGGCTGTTTCGGGTTTGATGGAAGCAACGAGTAGCATAGTCGGAGGATAGCGCAAGACAAAAGAGTTGCCCGGCAATGATAATACGTATTTAAGGGGCGCGGCTTTGTGCTGTATGGGCTGGTATACGATTGAGGTGGAGACGGATCGGTCTTGGGTTATTATTTTGCCAGCTTTTAGCGCGGGAATTATACAGCGGTTGTAAAGCACTTGGCGATCGAGTGAAAAAGCTATAGCGGCGTCGCGGCCGGTGTATTCACCGCCGTCCCGGATAATTTCTTGACGTATGGCGGTGCCGATCCAGGCCGCGGTTGGTTCAGCAGTCAGCAGGACATCATATTGCTTCAGTAGGGCTGCGTCGGGAAGGGCATGGTGTTTTTTTGACCACTCCTGAACATTGAAGACCTTGTAGCCTTGCGCTTTAAGCCAACTCGCCAGAGCCTGCTGAACAGTGGTCTTGCCGCTGCCGTCAATGCCGTCGATGACGATGAGTTTACCTTGCATAATAGTTTGTAACTCCCCTTATTCCCCTCTTATCTTAAGAGGGGAGACTAAATTCATTTCTCCCACTAAGTTAAGGAGAGGCTAGGGGGGTTATAAATTCGCACGTATTCTACAAACGAAAATCCTTCATGATCTTCGCGCGCGGATTCTTTCCAAATGGCCGGATCGATCCTTGGAAAAAAGGTGTCGCCTTCGATTTCTTGGCGCACTTCGGTAGTATAAAGTTTGTCAGCTCGATCAATGGTTTGGGCGTAGATTTCGCCGCCGCCGATGACTATAATATCTTCTCCCTTGTGCGCTTTGAGTGCGTCGTCAATTGAGTGATACATTGTAACTGATGTGGCTAAACCACCAGTGGTTTGTGGCTTAGCCACAGAATAATCCGAATCACGCGTAACCACAACATTTTTTCTGTTGGGCAACGGTTTGCCGAGCCGTTTCAGGATAGATTCAAAAGTTTTTCGGCCCATGAGCACGGTTTTGCCAGTGGTGATTTGCTTAAATCGTTTCAAGTCTTCGGGCAAATACCAAGGCAGTGCGTTCTCTTTGCCAATGACTCCGTTTTTTGATATTGCAGCGATAAGAGATAGCATAGCTCTTGACAGTTTTTATGGGTATGATATGATTACTATATCACGATGAGAGGGCACACCTAAGGTTCGTCCGAAGGTTACTCTCTCTCTTTGTTTTTACCTAATTTTTGTGCAAGATTATCAACATATACAAAATAACGCCGAAATTTCCGCAACAATGCGGAATATTTACGAGGATTAGGGATAAGAATTTGGAGCAACTTCCCCTGCTTTTCCAGATGTTCAATAAGGCAATGAAAATCTCCATCTCCTGAAACAATAATGGCCTTGTCGTATTCTGGCTATCAATAAAAGCGTAATTGAGGAGTGGCTTTTGCATACTACTCTCATCATTCTACACAACTCTTGACATTTTGTCCAAAATATGATAGGATAAAATGTGCTCCTTAAATGGGATTCCTGGTCTTGTTTTGGCTCACTTCTCTGCGAGTGAGTCGCAAGAAGGCCGGGAAATCTCGGCTTTTCTTCTGGCCAATTGGCTGGGAGTACTGCTCTTAAACGAGCGGAAAGAAGCACGATCATGGCAACGGCAACCGCACGCTCTCTCGAAGGATTGATGCATGACCTCACGGATGAGGAGCTTCTTGCGCTGACGGACTCCAACAACCGCCCGTTGCTCAAGAAGTTCTTGGCCGAGCACATCGCGCAGATGTGGCACCCGGTCTCCTACGACCAGTCGCTCGGCCTCGTCGCGCTTATCAAGCGCGCCGTGGGCGAGCGCAACCTCGGCAACATCAACTCGAACATCACCCCCGAGCGCTTCAAGCTCGCGGGGACCGGTGTCCGGCGGGTGTTGTGCCGGGTCGAGCCGTACCTCGACAACGAGACGAGCGAGCAGGCTGCGGTGCGCCTGACGGCCGCGGGCCACATCCTCGGCAACACCGGCGACCTGGCCGGGTTCCTGCACGATCACCTGGAACAGGTGGCGAAGTGGCCGGGCTGGGTGCTCGCCATCAGCCAGGACTCGCGGTGGACATACCCGGACGGCCGCGTCTACGTGCCCTACGCGAGCGTGAACGGCGCGTACCGCGACTTCGGCCTCTACGGCTTCCGCGGCCGGCTCGACTCCAACTATGGCGTCCTCGTCGTCAGCGAGTAGGGAACTTGGTCACTCGGACACTTGGCGCTTCGGCATCAATCGTCCGATCCGTAGTTCCCTCGACCCCCCCTCGGCTTCACTCACAAGGTGAATACAGGGGCGGGGGTCTTTTCTATTTTTTTCAATTCTGGTATGCTGAAGTAGATTTTACCGATACTGCCTCGGTTACGGCTTGGGCGGGTAGAATCTCGCCATTTCAACTTCAGAATGTGGCCGGTTACGGCTTGCCGCAGGGCAAGATTGAAGTGACTATGATGAAGATACTCGGTATCAGATATTAGGGAGATAACGTCTTCAAATTAGATTCAACCCGGAGAGCACTCAACGGGTGGTGGTACGGACGATATCTGATATATTTCGGTGGACGAACCCGGACGGCAACGTCTACGTGCCCTACGCGAACGTGAACGGCGCGAACCGCAACTTCAACCTCAACGACTTCCGCAACCAGCTCAACTCCAACTATGGCGTCCTCGTCGTCAGTGAGTCTCTTCATTGAACTCCCTCGATCAAATCGAGGGAGTTCACTTTTGCGGCGAGGTTAGTTTCCTTGTCCAGCCGCCGAGCATAGTCCCTATGCTGGAGAGTTTTTGCGCCAATTGACCATAATTAGCCGGGCTAACTCCTTTTGCCTCCCATAACACGGTTACAAAGAATTTCAGATTATCCAATTTGCGACTTATGGTATTTAGAACTATCAATTTCTCCTCGCGCTTGGTATATTTGGCAGTAAGGGTTATTTCCAATAAATCAATGAGGGGGGGGGGGGGACGTTAAAAGAATTCAATTGAGCCATAAATTTGAAGACATTATTTCACTAGAAAATTTATGTTTAGCCTGGGAGGAATTTATATGCGGCAAGCGCGGCAAGCCGGATGTACGCGAGTTTGCGTGCAACCTTATGGACAATATCATAGCACTGCGCGAGGATTTGGCAAGCAAAGTTTATCAGCACGGCAACTACAAAGAACGGCATATCTGGGATCCCAAGCGCCGTCTTATCCATATCGCGCCAGTCCGCGATCGCTTGCTACACCACGCCATCTACCGCATTCTCTACCCCTTTTTTGAATGCACCTTTATCGGAGATTCTTATTCATGCCGGATTGATAAGGGAGTACATAAAGCGTTCAACCGTTTCCGTGTCATGGCGTACAAGGTGAGCCGCAATCATAAGCGCACCTGCTGGGTATTAAAGTGTGATATCAAAAAATTCTTTGCAAGTATTGATCAGGATGTAATTTTCGGTATTTTGAAGCAATACATTCCCGATCAAGATATCCTCTGGCTTTTGGGGCAGGTGATTAGAAGTTTTGCTACCGTGTCATCGCGAGCGACCAAAGGGAGCGTGGCGATCTCACGCGATGAAGAGATTGCCGCGTCGCCTTCGGCTCCTCGCAATGACAGTAAGCTAGGCCTTCCCTTAGGCAACCTCACCTCCCAGTTGTTTTCCAACATCTACATGAATGAATTGGATCGGTTTGTGAAGCATCGCTTAAAAGTACGACACTATATTCGCTATGCGGATGATTCTGTATTCTTGCATCATGATAGAGAATGGCTTGAAGCACAAATACCGAGTGTGGAGAAGTTTTTACAGGAACGATTGCATCTTCAATTGCACCCAAACAAAGTAACGATCAACACCTTTGCGTCCGGCGTTGATTTCCTCGGTTGGGTGCATTTTCCCGATCATCGGGTACTTCGGGATGCGGCCAAGCGGCGTATGATGCGTCGTTTGCAAGCGCACTCGCTTTACGAGATATTACAATCATATCTGGGATTGCTTCAGCATGGCAACACATTTAAGATGCGGCAAAAGGTATTGCAGTCATACTGGTTCTGGCATGATCTAGAATAGAATCATACTGCAATTTGAAATTCAATTTTCGGATAACTTGTATAGCCGAGAAGTTTGGTATGCGGAGCTTCCCAGTTTAAAATCCCGTTCCAGGGATCAGTTTCAATGCGCGGCAGAGGATAGAGGGTGGGATCGCGGTTTAATTGTTCGCGTGCGCCGTCAACGTGGTTTTCGTAAATGTGCACATCGCCAAGAAAGTCAATCAGCCGCCCCTCGGCAAGTCCGGTTTCTTTGGCCAGTAAATGGAGGAGCAGGGCGTAACTCGCGATATTAAAAGGCAAGCCAAGCATAGTATCTACGGAGCGCTGGCTCCATAGGAGATTGAGTTTGCCGTTGATAACAGTCACTTGAAATGAGTAGTGGCAGGGGGGGAGGGCCATTTCCGGAAGCGCCACAGGATTCCAGGCGGAAACAATCATGCAGCGATCATTAGGATTATTTTTGAGCAGGGTTATAAGGCGCGTAAGTTGATCCACGCCTTGGCCATTGTAATTGGTGTCAAAATTTTCATAGGACGCGCTGAAATGCCGCCATTGAAAACCATAGATTGGGCCGAGGTCGCGCTCTTCGGTCATGCGTTTTTTTGATTCTTCGTCGTGGCCATACGGCGCTTTGCGCGGGCTAGCCCATTCGTCCCAGATATGGCAGTTGCGTTCTTGAAGCCACTTTTTATCCGTTAGGCCTTTAATAAAAAATTCCAGTTCTGTGGCAACAATCTTAAAGGGCATTTTTTTGGTGGTGAGCAGAGGAAAACCTTTGACCATGTCGTGCTCAAACATGGCGCCGGCGATGGTATAGGCCGCAATTCCGGTGCGGTTTTGTTTTAGTTCGCCTTTGTCTAAGATGTGACGGACGAGATTGAGATAGGCTTGCATAGAATTTAGGTCATTCTAGAAAATAACGGGATTCTTCACTTCGTTCAGAATGACAATCACAGATGTCAGTATAGCATGAATATGATATACTGCAATATATGCGAAAACGCAAGCTAGCGGTTTTTGATGTAGATGGCACGATTTTTAGGAGCAGTCTGACTCGACGCCTTTTTGTGCATCTCGTTGAGGAAGGAATTTTTTCGAAGCGCGCTCTTGAAGAGGTGCGTCGTGAATTTGAGGCATGGCTTAATCGCACTGGCACACATGACGCGTACATCACAAAGCTCGTTAAGGTTTTTATGAAGTATATTAAAGGGAAGAAGCAAGAGGATATTCGACGAGTTAGCCGCATAGTTGTGGTCGAAGAAAAGGCGCGCGTGTATCGGTTTACGCGCGAGCTTGTCCGCGACTTAAGAAAAAAAAATTATTTTTTACTCGCGATAACCGGCTCGCCCTATGAAACAATACGAATCTATAACAAATTTCTGCGCTTTGATAAGACATATGGTTGGGTTCTTGAAACTGATGGAGGCGGCCGCTATACCGGGCAAACCAAATATGTTTATTCGGTAGCGGACAAACGTTACTTAGTTGAGCGCGTGATTAAAAAATATAATTTAACACTGCGCGGCTCTATAGGAGTGGGGGATACGCTTGTTGATGCGTCATTTTTAAATATGATGGACAAGCCAATTGCTTTTAATCCTTCAAGCGGATTATATAAAATTGCGCGGCATAAAGGGTGGCAGATTGTAGTTGAGCGCAAGGATGTAATTTATAAATTATAAAACCAATGTCTAAGATTGCTATTAGCAGTGTTCTTTTGTTTTTAATATTTGGCGCCTCGTCAGTTCATGCTCAAGTCGTTGACACCGATGGTGATGGATTGAGTGATGAGATGGAGACGAGTGTTTATTTTACGAACGGTAATAATCCCGATACCGATGGCGATGGATTTTTAGATGGGGAGGAGATAGCAAATGGTTATTCGCCGCGGCATGGGGAAAATAAAAAATTGCGCAGTGTGGATAGCGATAATGATGGGCTTTGGGATGATTGGGAATTGGCGCTAGGGACTAGCCTTATGAATCCCGATACTGATGGCGATGGCTATAGAGATGGAGATGAAGTCCGGAATTCTTATGATCCTTTGAGTACAAGTTCGCGCAAAGTGGCAAAACGGATAGAAGTTTCTTTGGGCGAGCAAAAGTTGAGTTATTTTTTTGGTGATATGAAGTTGGATGAGTTTTTGATTTCGTCGGGATTGCCGCGAACGCCGACTCCGACGGGCGAATTTCGGGTTTTGCAAAAACGCCCGGTTGTGCACTACAAGGGGCGCAACTATGATTACCCTAATACCAAGTGGAATCTAGCGTTTAAGCGAGGGAGAGGGTATAATTATTATATTCATGGCGCGTGGTGGCATGATGATTTTGGCCGACGCAAAAGCGCGGGCTGTGTAAATGTGCCATACACGTATGATTACATGGGGCGTTTGTATGACTGGGCGGAAGTTGGCACCAGAGTGATTATTGATAATTAATCGTCATTGCGAGGAGCACAGCGACGTGGCAATCTCGTGAGATTGCTTCGCTTCGCTCGCAATGACAAAAATTTCATTTTGTATGTCAGAAATTTTTGAAAAACGAGTTTTGAAAAACGGCGTGCGCACTATATTGGTGCCCTTGTCTTCAACAAAAGCCGTAACGCTTTTGGTTTTGTTTCGGGTTGGTTCGCGTTATGAAACGGAAAATATTAATGGCATTGCGCATTTTGTGGAGCATATGATGTTTAAGGGTACGAAAAAGCGTCCGACAACTTTGCATATTTCCAAAGCATTAGATAGATATGGCGCGGAATACAATGCTTTTACGAGCAAGGATCATACGGGATATTATATCAAGATCAGTCGTGAGAAATTGAGCGAGGCTATGGATATTCTTTTTGATATGCTGCTCAATTCCAAGATTGCCGCTGAAGAAGTAGATCGCGAGCGCAAGGTGATTTTTGAGGAAATTAAGATGTATGAGGAAAATCCTTTATTGCATATTGAGAATATATTTGAGAGCGCGTTGTTTCAAGGTTCAACATTGGGATGGAACATTGCCGGCACTAAAGAAAGCATGTCTAAAATTACACAGCAGGATATTGTTGAGTTTGTCCGCAATTATTATGTGCCAGCGCGAGCTTTGGTTGTAGTTTGCGGAAATTTGGATGAGCATGTGTTTAAAGATGTGGAGACGGGTTTAAGAGCAATGCGCGCGCCCGCTTCCCGGCCGCGGCAGTGGCAGCGCTGGCGAGGGAGTATTGGCCAGAAATTAAATCTGCAATATAAAGATTTGGAGCAAACCCAGCTTATGCTCGGCTGGCCGGCGTATAAATACGGCGATGAACGCGCCAACGCGCTCTCAATATTGCATGCTGTGCTTGGCGGAACAATGTCTTCGCGTTTATTTGTGGCGGTGCGCGAGAGGCGCGGTCTGGCATATTCAGTGCGTACGGATATTGGCATGTACGAAGATACCGGCGTGTTTGCGGTGCATGCCGGACTTGACGCCGGGCGATTAAAAGAAGCAATTAAAGTGATTCGTGCGGAACTAGCGCGGATAGTCAAATCCGGCGTGACAGCGGGTGAACTTGAAGACGCAAAAAATACGATTAAGGGGCGGACAGTTTTGCAACTTGAAGAGACTAATGATTTAGCCGGATGGTACGCCAGACAGGAATTATTTTTCGGTAAAGTAGAAACCCCGGAGGAACGTTTTAAAAAACTTGACGCAGTAAGACGCGAGGATGTGCTGGCCGCGGCGCGCGATATTATTTGTTTGCCGCGCATGGCCGCGGCAGTGATCGGGCCGTTCAAGGATGAGAGGGTGTTGATAAAGTATTTGTTTGGAGCGTAAAAATGTGATATAATATAAAATGACCTAATTTTTAAGGGCATGTTTTATGGGTAACCTTAAATATTTTTGCCACTACCACTGTGGCACGCGAAAAGATAAGTCCATTAAGATAGCTGGGAGTTTCCTTATACTTTCAGCGTTATTAACTTGGTCCTCATCTGCCGCTGTAGGCAGTGCCGCGGCGCAACAGGCTGATTTTTTATCCCAACTTGTGCCTGAACCGGGGTATTTGATAGCCCAAGTAACAGAGCAGCCGGCGCAAACTGCGCCGATAGTGCAACCTGCACCGTCGTCTGTTTCGGCCACGCCAGTCGCTGTACCAGTAGAAAATGTTAGTCCAGTACCAGCAATATCATCACAGGGAGATGTCGCACCATTGGTACCCGCTCCAGCTCCGCAACCAGTCCCTGCGTCGGTAGTTCCTCCATCATCACAGCCGCAACCTGCGCCAGCACCACAAACCTGTCGAGTCAACGGAGTAGAAAGACCCGGGCCGTGTTCAAATTATCCGTCGCAGGATGGCCCTTCGACTGGATCACGACAGGGCCAAGGGTCTGGTGAGAGGGGCGGTCCCCAGATGGATCGTCCGCAACAAGATCAAGGTCCAGAAGTGGATGATGATCAAAGAGAACAATTTGAGAGACAGATGATTGTAAACGAAAAACAAAATGTGCTTCGCGAAATCGTGCAGCAAAAAAGGGAGCTAACTCGTTTGTATAATCAATTAAGGCGTTTGCGGGGCGCGGCTGATGATCTGGCGCAGGCTGATGCGTTAAAAGCTAAAATAGCTGATTTTGAGAATCGCATTCGTTCAAACAGCGGAGAAGATTTTGACGAGTTGCGCTCTATTATAGAGGAATATCGCGATGCGGAATTATGGGATGAGATACAAAAAATACGTTTGAAAGTGGAGTTGCCGCGCGAATTGAACAGACTGCTTACGGATATAAATAGGGGTACGAGATTGCTTAGTCAAAAAGCCTTTCAAAATCTTGGATTTGATGTGGCGGCAGTGAGGGCTAGGGTAGATGCTATTAAAGTATTGCACAGCGAAGTAAGGGCTTGTTACCAGTCAGGTGATTTTGAATGCGCAAATGAAAGGATGCAAGAGATCCGCGAGGGCGATCATCCTGGAGAGCTGCAAGGGGCTATGCAGATGCTACGCGGAATAAAAGAGATGTCTAAAATGATTCGCGACAATGAGCTGAAAAATGAAGTAAATGAACTTGTGCAGCCGGTTATTCAGGCGATCAACAGTGGTGAGTGGCGGCAGGCTCGTGAGGATATGCAAGAGATTGAACGAGAGTTGCGCGACATAATGCAGAAGATCTTGGCTTCACAAAGACAGCGCCGCGGGGCGTCAGAGGATGTGCGGGCGAGATTAGAAAGGATGCGGCAGAAATTTGAGCAAGAGGCTGGCCCAGGGCAGGATAACGTGGAGGAAGATATGATGCCCGGCGGACCCACAAGCGGATCTTCTAGCGGAGGCGGCAGCCCAATGCAGCAGCCGACAATGCCGGTACAGCCGCCAACGCCTACCCAATAGTTTATAGCCGATCTATGACCCAGAATAACGCAATACAAAACGAGGTTACTCCTGCGGATATTTTGGAGTTTTTAAAGGAGCACATGGTGATGAGGGAGGATTTTGAAATAGTAAAAGATGATGTAGAAATACTAAAAAGCGACGTGGGTACGCTAAAAAGCGATGTATCCATACTTAAAAAAGATGTTGAAAGTTTGGGTCTGCGTTTTACAGATTTTCAGAAAGAACTGGAGGATATTAAAGAGTCGCTCAAGCGACTGGAAGAGCGTACTAGGGAAGATGCTGACGCAGTAGTGATTGAAATTGAGGGATTAAAAAAGCGGGTAACGCTTCTGGAACAACAACTTGGGGTTTATCAGGCATCACGTGTAGTATAGCGGATAGAAATAGGGAGAAAAATTAAGTGCAAGGCAAGACCAGCCGAAATTCCGGCTGGTCTTGTTCGTGCGTGTCAAGCAATCTAACTATGACACCGAAACACATCTCGGTTGGGTAATCAAAAATGACACCTTAGCGGGAATTAATTTTTTCCTTGGCTCAACCTT